>MCHG01000053.1_pt1 | contig 97524 bp, 90 predicted proteins | sample 787351 | NCBI WGS metagenome assembly MCHG01 (sample SAMN05430296, study PRJNA330682) | permafrost metagenome | biome: Cold desert; feature: permafrost; material: soil; isolation source: enrichment culture inoculated with soil incubated with H2/CO2 at 20 degrees... ... | reverse complement strand
AGGGCCTCGACCCCTACCTCAGCCGACCCCGCCCTACCGGCGTGTCCTACTCACCCCCACCTCAGGTGCGAAGAGCCCTCAATCTTCGACGTCGCCAAAGCGGCGGGCGTTTCTCGGGCCACCGCGGCGCGCGCCCTGGGTGGTTATGGATCAGTAAGCGATGAGGCCAAAGCCAGGGTCGAAGAAGTCGCTGAAAGACTCGGATACTCAATCAATTCCGTAGCACGATCAATGGTTACCGGTCAGACGATGACCCTCGGCGCTTTGATCGCCGACATCTCCAACCCATTTTTCGCTCGAGTCATTCGAGGATTCACCGACGGTGCACGCCAGCACGAATATGACGTGGTTCTGGTCAACACCGACGAGACGGTAGACAGCGAGGTTCATGGGCTGAAGTTGCTCACCGAAAAACGAGTCGATGGCATCCTGGTGGCACCGGCAAGCCAAGTGGAATACGACCACCTCGCTGCCGCACTGGGCCGCGGCCAATCGTTGGTCCAAGTCGACCGCTTCGTGCCCGGACTCGCCATCGATCGGGTAGTAGTCGACAACCATGAGGCGAGCTACTGCGCCGTCAAACGCGTGATTGAGGCCGGTCACACCAAGATCGCCGCGCCCGCCTTTCGGACTCGAGGCGAGGCCCATCCGGAGAATGGATTGTCGACCATGTCAGCTAGACATCAGGGGTACCGCGACGCAATGGCGGACGCCGGGCTCGAGGTGCCGTCGCACTTCATGCCCAGCGTCAACGGACGGGATGAGGTACGGGACGTGTTGATAGAGCTGTTGCGTCTCCCCGATCGGCCAACTGCAGTATTCGGTCTGGACGATAGCTTCAACCTCGGTTTGATCGATGCTGTTTACGAAACTCATTTGAATCTGGCAGAGGAAATATCGCTATTCGGCTTCGACGACACCGAATGGACCACCCTGGTTCGTCCAGCCCTATCGGTCATTGCTCAGCCCGCCTACGAAATGGGTGCCACCGCAGCCAGCCTGCTCTTGGATCGCATCAAGGCTCCCGACGCGCCGGCGCAAACCCGCGTCCTACCAACGACCTGGGTGGAGCGGGGCTCGATCGCCGCCGGTCCTGGGCAGCCCGGATGGGCCGCCCAGGTGGGCGCGTAAAGCCGGCCGCGGGTGCAGCTCGCACACTCCTTGCCGATGCTGGCCGCACCGGCTGAGCGGGGAACCCAATGCGGGTTGGCGGTTCAGCTGAGGCGATTTGGGCTCGCAGCTCCCGCCCAGCGACATTCAGCCGGGCGCCAAGGCTCACTGCAACTGCTGCGGTGATTGGGTAACGGGTGCGCAGGCGAAAGCCGGGATTCTTCGGCGATGAACCGGCCCCTCCCCCGTCGTCACCGACCAACGCCGAGGCGTAGTGCACCCGCACATCGGCTGGCAAAGCGGACCGGCTGGGTTGTCGAGCCGGCACGGCGCGAACATGCCCGGCGCCACTGGCCGTCCGCCGTAGGGCACCGGGGCCCGCGCCAGCGGGGTACCAACCCAGCCCACTCGCCTCGCCGACGGCTTCACCCAGGCCGCCAGGTCGGAATCAGGAATCGGGATCAGGCGGATTCGAGTGCGAGGGTGGTGATGAACCAGCTCACCGAATCCCGCCAGAGCTCCTCCTGGCGGCTGCGCCCGGGGACCACCGGCCGCAGCCGAGCACCGGTCGCCAGACACCTCGGTGGTCGCCGGCCCTGACACTTTCCCGTCCTCGGCCAGGCTCACCACAGCATGCCGGCCAGCACCAGCACCCCGGGCAGAGTGACCACGCTGAGCAGCGTCGACAAGGTGAGCAGGCGGGTGGCGAACCGCGGATTGCGGCCGCGCTGAACACTGAAGATCACCAAGGTGGCACCCACCGGGGCGCTGATCGAGACCAGGATCGCCAACCGGGCCACATGATCGATGGGCAGCGGCCACAGCAGCAGCACGAAAAGCAGCGGCACGATCAGGTTTCGAGCCAGTGCGCCCAGCCACACCAGGTGGTCGGTGAAGATGGTGCGCAGGCTGAACTCAGCAAGGGTCACCCCGATCACGATCATGCTCAGCGGAGTGTTCATCGAAGCCAGGTAGACCAGCACGTTCGAAGCCGGGGCGGGAATGTGCAGCGAGAACAGGAACAGTAAGAAGGCAACCGCGATCGCGACGATGTTGGGGTTGAGCAGAACATGTTTGATCCGGCCGGCCAAGGGCCGCTCGTCGCGGCCGAACTGGGACACGCCGTGGGTCCACACGAAGATGTTGAACGCGGCAATGTAGGCCACTGCGTAGAACACACCGTCATCGCCCAGCAGTGCCTGGGCCAACGGAATGCCGATGAATCCGGCATTGGAGTAGACCGTGCCGAAACGCAGGGCGACGCGCTTAATCGCGTCAGGGATCAGTCGGCGGGCGAACAACACCCTGGCCAACCCGATGGTGATCACAAACGAGACCACGTCGATGGCGAACACCAGGCCGACCATGCGCAATCGTTCGGGGTCGAAGTTGCGCTGAAACGCCAGCACGATGACTGCCGGGGAGACCAGGTAGAGCAGCAGGTTGGTCATACCCTTCAATGCGTCGGTGCCGATCCAGTGCACCCGGAAGGCCACCCAGCCCAGGGCGATCAGGCCGAACATGATCATCACCTGTGTTGCCGGAACGGCGAAGCCCACCGGGTATCTCCTCACTGCTCAGCTGCACCGCATCAGGTGGTGCGCTCAAGGCAACCTACCCCGCCCCGGCGGCGGCCCCTGCCCACGGTCAGCGCCGGCCCAGCACGTCAATCAATGCTATCCAGGCATGGCCACACCTGGTCCGATTGCGCCAAAGACAGCCCAGAGCGGGTAGAGGGCTGCGGCCCTCCACTGCGAATTACCAGTCGACAAACCCCCATTCTGCTAGTTTCGACATTGTTGATTTGTTCATTGCTCGGCCGCTGAAAGGGAATCGAATGCGCAATGCCTTCAAGCTCACCGCCGTGGCTGCGGTTGCCGCACTATTCACCTCACTGAGTGCCTGCGCCACTTCGGCACCGACACCTTCATCTTCACTGCCGCCTGCATCACCCACCACGACCGCGGCCGCGCCATCGGCGTCCGCCTCCGCCTCCGCCTCCGCCAGCCAAGCTGCGGCCACCCTCGGTCCGCTCGGTTATGGGACGTTGAAGCTGGGCGCCACCAAGGCTGAAGCGAAAGCAACCGGTTTGACCGACGGCATTTCGACCAGCAACAAGGGCAAATGTGGCGACACCGGTGACGGCTGGTTGAAGGCCGGCGGCCAACCCGACGAGGACAGCGTCGCCGGCATGCTGTTCTTTTCGGCGAATACCGGAAAACTGGTCGCGATCTACGCTTCCGGCGAGGTGGCCACCCCCGAGGGCATCAAGCTCGGCAGCACCATTGCGGAGCTGAAGGCCGCCTTCGGTGACTGGGGGTCCGAAGACGGCACCGAAGGCCGTGGCTACGAGAAGGTGAAGGGTAACTCAAAGGCCTCCTATCGGATCGTGGTGAACAACGGAATCGTCATTGAGCTGAGCCTGGATTCCCAAACCCAGGACTGCTACGAGTAGCTGAGCCTGCCAAGGGTTACTCGGCCCCGATGACGTCCACACCGGTGGGTGGGGCCGGGTGTCCCGTTCAGCTACTGCCAGACTCAACCCATGTTGACCGTCACCGTTCCCGATACCGACCTCCTGGAGCGCTTGGCCGATTTGAGTGACCAGGTGGAGCTGGTGCTGTGGGATCTGCTCACTCCGCTGCCCGCCGACGTGGCCCAACGGGTCGCCGTTGTGCAGATCGGGCACTACTGGGGAGATCCGGCGCGGTGGCACCGTCTGTTCGAGGCCACCAACCTGCGCTACGTTCTGCTGCCCTCGGCCGGCTTCGAGCATGCACTGCCCCACATTCCCCCTGGCGTCACGCTGTGCAACGGGCGCGGGGTGCATTCAGCTGGCACCGCCGAGTTGGCGCTGGCGCTGATCCTGGCCTCGCAGCGGGGCTTGGTCGAAGCCCTCGATGCCCAACGTGAAGGCCGCTGGCTCAACCCGGAGCTGAGTTCGCTGGCCGATCGGCGGGTGCTGGTGGTCGGTGCCGGTTCGGTGGCCGAAGCTGTGGTGGCAAGACTGCGTCCGTTCGAGGTGGCGATCACGATGGTCGCCCGCTCCGCCCGGGCCGGAGTCGCCGGGATCGAGGAACTGCCGCAACTGCTCGCATCCACCGACATCGTGGTGCTGACCGTCCCGTATTCCCCCGAGACCCACCATCTCTTGGACGCAGCGATGCTGGCAGCACTGCCCGACGGCGCCCTGGTGGTGAACATGGCCCGCGGCCGGGTGATCGACACCGACGCGCTGCTGGCGGAGTTGGTAGCCGGACGCCTGCGAGCAGCCCTGGACGTGACCGAGCCTGAACCGCTGCCGCCGGAGCACCCATTGTGGCGAGCACCCAACACGATCATCACCGCCCATCAGGGCGGCAACACCAACGCCACCTACCCCCGGACGGCGAAGTTACTGCGCCGCCAGTTGGAACATCTGCTGGCCGAGGAGCCCGTGGAGAACGTGGTGGCCCAGGGCTGAGGCGCCACCAGCAGGGCCCGCCGCCGATCCCCTACTTGGTTTGCCCGTGGAAATACTTCTGGCCGGGCCGGGGATCGCCGAGCAGGTTGGTGACGGTGACGAAGGTGTAGCCCTTCGCACGCAGTCCATCGATGATGTCGGGCACCGCAGCCACGCTGGTTTTGTGAATGTCGTGCAGCAGGATGATCGAACCTCGCCGGGCGTCCTTCAGCGCGGCCGCAACAGTCTTGGCGGTGTTGCGGGTCTTCCAGTCCAGGGTGTCGACGTTCCACAAAACCAGGGCCAGCCCGGCCTTCTTCGCTTCGGTCTTCACCGTGGTGTTCATCGCACCGTAGGGCGGGCGCAGCAGCGTGGGGGTGACCCCGGCGTCGGTGTGCAGGATGTTCGCGGTGGAGCTGAGCTCGGCGTCGATTTGGGCGGCGCTGAGTTGCGTCAACGAGCGGTGATCCCAGGTGTGGACGCCGATCTCATGCCCGGCTTGGGCAACTGCCCTGGCGACCTTGGGATAGGTATCCACCTGCTGACCGAGCATGAAGAAGGTGGCCGGGGCTCGCTTGTCCTTCAGATAGCCCAACAGCTTGGTGGTGTAGGCGCCGGGGCCGTCATCGAAAGTGAGCGCGACGCACTTCACCGTGGCGCAGTTGACCTTGCCGCTGGTCGGTTTGCTGGTCGAGGTCTGGGCCGGCGAAGGGCTCGCCGAGGTCGTGGTGGCAGCAGTGGTGGGCGTGGGGCTTGGGCTCGCGACCGGGTTGGACGGCGCCACGGTGGCGGCCTGGGCTTGTTTGCCCATCACGGTCAACAAGGCGTCGGTGCTCGCCGTGGGAATGGTCAGCGTGATCCGGCCCTCGGAGCACGTGGCCACCTGGCACTCGTCGAACCCGATGATCAGGGCGCCGGTGGGTGCGAATGCCACCAGAGTTGCGGCCTGCAGCGGGTCGGCGCCGACTTGGGTCAGGTCGAGGCCGGAGATCTCGGCCTTGCGGGTGGCCGCCACCCCCTGCAGGGCGGCATTGGTGGCGGTGGCGTCCACCAGGTCGGAGCTGGTCAGCACCTTGTCGGCGACGGGGTCGACCCAGATCGAGTGCCACACGTCCAACCCGGAGGCGCCGGCGAACTCATAGCCGTCAGCGAGAATGCCCACCACGCTGGGCGAGGAGGCCACCAAGTGCCATTCCAGGTTCAACTCGGGGGGAGCTGAGGTATTCGGTTTGGGCTCGGGATAGGCAGCATCGAAGGTGGCGACCGTCTTGCGGAAGTAGCTGGAGATAGCCGCATCGATGGTCGGCCTGCCGAACTGCGGCCAGCTGGCATAGATGTGCCGGGAGTAGGTGGCTTCCGAGGTCACCGAGATCGGGAAATCGGCCAGCAGCGCCGGATCCAGGACGGTCGGTACGTCGCCGTTGGCGCTGAGAGCGTCCAGCGGCGAGGTCGTTGCGGTGACGCTCGGCTGCGGGCTGCTCTCGGGCGTGGTGACCGGGGCGACCGGACTGTTCTGGGTGGCGCAGGCGGTGATCAGCAAAGCAATCGAGACTGCGACAGCGGCCGGTGCCGTTGCCTTGCCAGCACCTGTGCGATTCCTGTTCATGGTCCGAAGCTACCTCGCCGATGAGAACGACTGGGGATGCTCCCAGCGGCGATCCACCGGTTCATCGACCGGGCGGCCCGGTCACCGAAGCGATACCGCCGGGCACCTCCACAGATCACCAGCGCTTGAGCGGATCAGGCGCGGTCGGTCACTGGCGATCATCGCCGTGGCCCGGATCGTTTCGACGAGGTAATGACTGCGTGACGTTCGGGCGCAAAGTGTCGCCGCAGCCGGCCGCAGTCGCTAGTTTGGGCCTGCTCGTGATGGCTGTTCCTGGAGTGGCCACGTCCATTGGAGGTCCTGTGACCGCTTGGCAGATGCCGGCCGAGACCGCGCTGCACGAGCGCGCCTGGATGGCGTGGCCGTCCGCGGCCTACACCTTGGGTGAGACCGCGGCACAGGCCGAGGAGGCCTGGACGACCTGGGCTGCGGTGGCCAACGCGATCGCCGAATTTGAGCCGGTTTCGATGCTGGTCACCCCGGCTGGTGTCGGAGAGGGTCAGCGGCGGTTGTCGGGCGGGATCGAATTGCACCCCGACGAGATCGACGATGCCTGGTATCGCGACAGCGGACCTACTTTCGTGCTCGGCGCCGACGGCGAACTCGGCGCGGTTAACTGGGTGTTCAACGGTTGGGGTCAGCAAAGCTGGGCGCGCTGGGAGCACGACCAGTACGCCAGCGAGGTGGCTACCGCCGTCAGTGGCGCGACCCGGATCGCTTCGCGGTTGGTGAATGAGGGCGGCGGCATTCACACCGACGGCGCAGGGACCTTCCTGGTGACCGAAACCGTCCAGCTCGATGGGTACCGCAACCCCGGCTGGACGAAGGCGCAGGTCGAAGCCGAGCTGGCCGAAACCGTCGGCGCCCGCTCGGTGATCTGGTTGCCGCGCGGCCTCACCCGGGATTCCCAGACCTACGGCACCCGCGGCCACGTGGACATCGTGGCTACCTTTGCTGCTCCGGGACAGTTGCTCCTGCACGACCAACGCGACCCGCAGCATCCCGACCACGAGTTCAGCGCCGAGTTGCATCAACTCCTGGCCGACCAGCGGGACGCGGACGGTCGAGCGCTGGAACTGATCAGCCTGCCCGCGCCGGCCACCCTGCGTGACTCGGCAGGTTTCCTCGACTACTCCTATGTGAACCACTTCGTGGTCAACGGCGCGGTGATCGCCTGCTCCTTCGAGGATCGGCGCGACGCCGAGGCCTTCGAGGTGCTGGCCGCCGCCTACCCCGGACGCACCATCGTGGGCGTGGACGCCCGTCCCCTGTTCGCTCGCGGTGGCGGCATCCACTGCATCACTCAACAACAACCGGCCACCGTTGAAGGAGTCTCGTGATGGAAGCCCTGATCGCCGAACAGTTGCCATCCTTGGCCAGAGTTGATGCCAGTGACCGGCCCGCGCTGACGGTGGGCTTGGTGCAGACCCGCTGGCACGCCGACCCTGCCGAGCATGCTGCGGTGTTGGCCGATGGCATCGCCTCGGCGGCTGCGGCCGGCGCCGAGGTGGTATTCCTGCCCGAACTCACCCTGTCGCGCTACCCCGCCGACACCAGGCCGACCGGCATCGCCGCCGAGTCGGCCGAGTCGCTGACTGGGGGCCCGACCTTTCTCTTCGCCGCGGAATGTGCGGCGGCCAGCAATGTGATCGTGCACGCCTCCCTCTATGAGCGAGCAAACGAACCCGATGGGCTCGGCTTCAATACCTCGATCCTGGTCTCCCCCGATGGCCAGTTGCTGTCTCGCACCCGCAAGACCCACATTCCGGTGACCCCCGGCTACTACGAGGATCACTACTTCCGTCCCGGTCCGGCGCAGGATGCCTATCCGGTGATCGAGGTGCCGACCCCGGCGAAGGCGAAGCTGGGTGTGCCGACCTGTTGGGACGAGTGGTTTCCCGAAGTGGCCCGCGCCTACAGCATCGGTGGCGCGGAAGTGCTGGCCTACCCCACCGCGATCGGCTCCGAACCCGATCATCCCGACTTCGACACCCAGCCGCTGTGGCAGCAGGTGATTTCGGGCAACGCGATCAACAGCGGGCTGTTCATGGTGGTCCCCAACCGCTGGGGCGATGAGGGCCTGCTCAACTTCTACGGGTCCTCCTTCATCTGCGATCCCTACGGACGCATTCTGGTGTCGGCTCCCCGCTCAGCCGACGCGGTGCTGGTCGCCACCCTCGATCTGGCCCAACGCGCCGATTGGCTGGCGCTGTTCCCGTTCCTGAGCACCCGGCGTCCAGATTCGTACGGCGCACTGGTCGCGCCGATCGCCGCGGCCGAATAGGGGTTTGCCGGCACAGCTACTCAGCGCAGGGCGTCATCGTGAAAGGTGAGTGAGAAGCGAGCCGATGGCAGCCAGCCATAGCACCGCCGAGGCGACCCCGAGGATCGCGGATACGATCCAAACCCAGATCATGATCCGGGTGAATCTGGCGATGAAGTGAATGTCGTCCGAAGCGCGCTTGGTAAGCCCGTAGGCGTATTGCGGACTCACGAATCCGCCAGCGGGAAACTGCGGCAGGGCGCCCGGGGAGAAGGTCGGCGCTTGGGGCTGTCCCCAGCTGTGGCCCGCTGATCCACCTGCCCAGTTGGCCGGTGGCCCACTCGCGGCTGCCGGCTTGGGCACCCAGTTGGTGCCGTTCCAAACCTGGCCGTTGTGTTCGACGCCGATGGCGCGCTGATTGGGGTCGGTCATGGTGACACCTTCTGGTCTCTTCTCGCTGATGAACTGAGCCCATCCTCGCGCCGGGTACGTACAGCACCAGGCCCGCACCGCCGGACATTGCTGAAGATGTCACCAGGCACCGATAGGGTCGGTTTGTCGCGCCCAGTGAGGAGTTATTCATGGCAAAAGACGCAACCCTGGCCGGTGGCGATCCGGCCGCCTTTCAGCAGGCGGAGGCGCAGGCGGGTTCGCACGCGCACCGGCTGAACAGCCTGCGCGCGGCCGTCCTGGGTGCCAACGACGGCATCGTCTCGACCGCCGGAATCGTCATTGGGGTGGCCGGGGCGACACTGGCACCGTTCGCGATCCTGACTGCCGGCGTCGCCGGTCTGACCGCCGGTGCGCTGTCGATGGCCGTGGGCGAATATGTGTCGGTGAGCGCCCAGCGCGACACCGAAATGGCGCTGCTGGAAAAGGAGCGCCGCGAGCTCGAAGAAATGCCCGAGGAGGAACTCGCCGAGCTGGCCGGGTTGTACCAGGACAAGGGTCTGAGCGCGGAGCTTGCGTTGGAGGTGGCCAAGCAGTTGCACGAGCATGACGCCCTGGCCGCCCACGCCGAAACCGAGTTGGGCATCGACCCCGAAGCACTCACCAACCCGTGGGTGGCCGCGATCTCCTCTGCCGTCGCATTCACTGTGGGTTCGGTCCTGCCGCTGGCCGCAATCATGCTCGCAGCCACTGACGTCAAGATCGGTGTCACTGTGGCGGCGGTGGTGGCCGCCCTGGTGCTGACCGGCTTCCTCAGCGCCCGGGCCGGCGGGACGCCGATGCTGCGCTCCATCGCCCGCAACGTCGCCGGTGGCCTGTTCGCCATGGGAGTCACCTACTGGATCGGACGCCTCGTCGGCCAGACCCTGGGCTGAGCCGACCGGGCGCCTCCGGCGCCAGGTCGAACCTCCCCAACCCGACCCGACCCTCACTCCAACAGCCCGGGCTTTCCGCACTAAAGAACGCCCGGCCACACCCACAACCCCGGCCACACCAACAACCCGGGCCACACCCGATATCCCCCACTACCCGGCCAGCTCCCAACCAGCCAGCTGGCGGGATCCCTGGTCCGCCTTCCCCGGCGGGGCCCCCGAACTCGCCCCCATGCGGTTATTGCGAAGGGGTGTTCGAGCCCGGTCGTATCTCGCCGGAGGCGTGAACTCAGGAATCCCGGCATCGCCTAGGCGAACGCTCCACTGGTCCCGGATTCCATACTTCGCCGGTTCGACCAGTCCGTGGTGGTGATGGCATAACAGAACGAGGTTCGAGGGCGCGGACTCACCACCGCTCCACCACGGGTCGATGTGGTGAGCCTCACAAAGCTCGGGGCGGGTATCGCAGCCAGGGAAAGCGCACCCACCGTCGCGCAAGACCAACGCGGCACGGATGCCAACGGTCACCAACCGCGACGAACGCCCGACTTCCAGCACTTCCCCTGGCCCGCCCAGAACGGCCGGAATCACTTCGCCATCACAGCAGAGCTGGCGCAACTCACCGGCCGAAACCGGCTGATCCTCGCCGATCAGCCCGGCCGCAGCCGCGTCGTGGCGCAGCTGGCGATAGCCGAGCTTCACTATCACTTTGGCGCCGCCAACTCCGCAAACCGGCTTCGACTTCTCCACGCTGGCCAGCAAGGCGATGAAGGCTTCAGCGCGGCGTTGTTCCGCAGTGGCCGTTTCAACCGCCGGATCGCGTGCCTCGATGACCGTTCGCCGCACCGCCTCAGCGTGGGCCCCCAACAAAGTCACGAAACGCTCGCCCTCAACCCGCGGCAGGCAGCCCTCGAATCTGACCAACGCACCCTCTCGAAATACCCGCAGCGATCGGGCCCGCTGAGCGGCCTCCGCTTCCCGCTGCAGCTTCTTCTCCAGCACCTCGTCAGCATCGACCGGTGCCACCTGCGCCAGCACTTGGCCGGAAGCCTTGGCCAACTGATCAGCATCCAAATGATGCGCAAGTTCAACCAGCACACGCTCAGCAGCCACCTGCTGTCCAGAGTCCAGCTGGGGCGAGAGACCCTCCAGCACGCGCCCGATGGCCCGGGCCTGGCAGGCACCGATCAGGCCAGCCACCGCAGCCTCCCCGACGAGCGGACGTTCCACTAGCACTCTCGCCTGGCCGACCGCAGCCGCAGCCTCCTTGCGCGACAAGGTTTCCCCCAAGCCCAACCAAGACGCCATCGGGGTGCCCGCCGCGAGCTGCGAAGCATTCGCTCGATCGGCTTCCGCAGTCAAGAGCGACGCCAGCGCCTCCACCCGTCCACGCACACGACGAGCCTTCCGAACCCACTCCAAACGGACGGCGGCGCTCAGCCCGCCGCGGTGCGGGTCGATCTCATCAAGCAGGGCTTCGACGTCGGCCAAGACCTCCCCGGCCGGCCGCAGCACTCCTGATCTCGTCATGCGCCAAGCCTGCCACCAATTCCTCCTTATTCGAACACCTGACCGAATACCTGTGGATGACCAAATTTCTATCCACAATCCCGTAACAGCTCTTGCCAAGAGCGCCCCAATGCCTACCGCCTGCGCCAAGCACGCCATCCCCGCGCCACCGCCCCGGCGAAGAACTACCGAAGGATGCGCAAGCCCCACCCACCAGCCCCGATCCCGCTGGCAGGCTGAAAGTGATTCAAGGAGAACCAATGAAATCCAGCCGCGCCAGGGCAGCCGAGAGCGTCCACGATCGGCACGTCCGAACCAAGAACAAGGATCACACCAGGGCCACGAATGCACTGTTCGCCGGCTCGATGGTGGCAGCGGCAGCGGTGGCCGGCTCGCTGGCCACTGAACCCGACGGTGAGTGGTACCGCAGGCTCAGCAAGCCCACCTGGCAGCCGCCGTCCATCGCCTTTCCGGTGGTGTGGAGCAGCCTGTACACCGACATCGCGGTGACCTCGACCGCAGTGCTCAACGAGCTGGAGCGATGCGGTGAGACCGAGCAGGCTGCGGCCTACCGCAAGGCCCTGGCCACCAACCTTGCGCTCAACAGCTTCTGGAGCTGGCTGTTCTTCCGCTGGCACCACCTGGGTGCGTCCACTCTGGGCGCTGGTGTGCTGGCGGCCAGCTCGATCAGCCTGGCCAAGCGGGCCGGCTCAGTGCGTCCGGGCTTCGGGGTGGCGCTGGGCGCCTACGCCGCCTGGACGGGGTTCGCGACCGTCCTGGCCGGGACCGTCTGGTGGCTGAATCGAGAGCGGGACTGAGCCCGGCACCCCAGCAGCCTCACTCCTGGAGGCGCCGCGGCAGCTTCGGATCCTGGGTGGGATCGGCCGGGTTCCACGAGCGCCGCGGTCCGAAGGCGTGGCGCGCGCCGGGCACGATCAGCGCCACCAAGGCGTCGAGGTCGCCATCGAGGCGGGCGAGGACTTGGAGGATGTCGAAGGAGAAACCGCCGGCCACCCAGTCGGCGTCGTCGGAGACGAGTTCGAGCAGGTCGGCGAGGTTGTCGTCGCTGGTGGAGACCCGGGCCAGGTGCACCCGTCCGCCCTCGTCGAGGACGGCGACGGGTTGGCCGTTTCGGGCCACCAGCCACAGCGGCTCATGCCAGGCGAGTTCGCCTCCGGTTGCGGCTCGGCGAAGGCCTCTGCCCACCTGGGACGCGTACCACTGCACGGTCGACATCAGCGAAGGGAAGGTGCTGAGCAGCCGAAAGACCGCACTGGGATCCTCCAGGGGATCCGCGCCGGCGAACACGATCTTGGCCGGACGTGCGGTGCGTTGCTGGGCTGGGCCGACCAACGCTGCGATCGCAGCATAGATCGCCGACTTGGCAGTGGCCCGCACCGGAAGCACCGGCTCACCCCAGTGCCGGACCCAATCGATCTGGCTGAACGGATTGGCCGGGTCGAGGTGTTCGACGTCGGCCCAGCGCAGCTGGGAATCGATGCCATCGGCAGCCAGGAGCGGCCCTTCGGCGCCGACGAAATGCAGCGTGGCGCCCGAGGCCGACGTGATGATCAGGTGGTCGGGCCGGTCGTACCAGTCGGCCCAGGCGAGGCTGAGTTGGGGCCAGGCCAGCGCGATGCGGCTGGCGGCGGGCCAGGCGCGCGCAGCGGTGACTGCATCTGGCTGCGAGATCTGCGCCATCGCCGTGACCACCGGTCTTCCTGCTGAGCTACCCAAGAAGGCTAGCCGGTTGGGCTGGGTCGGTGGCCGTGGGCGAGACGGGGTAGCTCGGGGCCGGAGAGGCGGTCCTCCAGCCCCGAGCGTCCTTGGGGCAGCGCAGGTGGCGGTTGGCGCGGCCCCGGATTTGTCGCAGAACCGCGTCAGCCGAAGCGGTACTCGACGCCCATCGTCGGTTGCGGGAACTCCCAGGACGCCACCACGGTGCCGGCACCGGCGACCCGGCAGGTGCCACATTCCAGGCACCCGGCGTAGTCAAAGGTCTGCGCGCCACCCTCACCGAGGGTGTAGAGGCCCGCAGGGCAGACCCGCACGAGCTTGCCGAACTCCTCGGGATCGGGGGTATCGACCAAGACGATGTGGGCGTTCGCCTCGTCAACCTCATACTTGTTCAATCCGAGGTACTCCGCCACGTTGACGGTGATCGGCTTGAGCTCACTCATAGCGCTTTCATCCCCTTACTGAGGTCCTTGGCAACATTGAGGTAGCCGATGCTCTTCACGATCGGCAAGAGGCTCTTGCGCAAGGGCTTGACCGGGGTTCCATCCACCAGGAACAACGCGCGCATGGCATTGCGGGCCAGCTTCGGGTAGTCGTCGAACATCCGGGGAGTGCTCTCCATGAAGTGCGGGAAATGCCGCAGCGTTCTCAAGTCACCCAGGACGAAGCTCCGCTCCAGCGACTGGCGGTAGCCCGCCAATCCCGCCGCCGACGTATCCCCGGCCGTCAGCGCAGCAGCCGCAGTTCGTCCGGCCTGCGCTCCCGCGGCCATCGCAAAGTCCATTCCGCGCACCGTGTAGCCGGCGTTCACGCACATCAATGCCGACTCCCCCGCCAGCATCACCCCGTCGCCGACCAGCGGTGGCATGGCGTCATAGCCAGCCTCGGCGACCAGGTGACCGGAGTGTTCAACCACCCTGCCGCCGGCGATGATCGGCGCGACGCTGGGGTGCTGCTTGAAGTCCTCCAGCATCTGATAGATCGGTGTCTCGGCCTCGAACAGATCAGAGACGGTCGCGACCAGGCCGATCGAGATGCTGTCCCGGTTGGTATAGAGGAAACCGCCACCCACCCGTCCATGCGTGGCGTCACCGACGAACAGCCAGGCCATCCCGTCACCGTCGGCGCACAATGCCCGATCCGAGATCACCTTCTCGGGCAGTTCGACGACCTCTTTGATGCCGACCGCGACCTGACTCGGTTTCAGCATCTCGCCGCCCATGGCTTGGGGCACCAACAACGAGTTGACCCCGTCGCACAGGACGACCACGTCGGCGGTGATCTCGTCCCCACCGGCACGCACCCCGCTCACCCGATCACCGGACTTGAGTAGAGCCTGCACCGCGATGCCGTTGATGAACTCCGCGCCGGCGTCCTCGGCCTTGCTGGCCAGCCACGGATCGAACCGCGCCCGCAGCACTGAGTACGACTCGTAGCGTTCATCGCCCATCAGGACGTCGGTGACGTCCAAGGTGGTTGCAGCGTCGGGAGCCAGCATGCTCACGCGCTCGCGGGTGATCCGTCGCTCCAAGGGAGCCGACTGCTTGAAGTCGGGGAAGACAGCTCGCAGGGCATGGGTATACAGCCGCCCACCCGAGACGTTCTTGGCGCCGCAGTAATTGCCGCGCTCGACGACCAGGACGCTTTTGCCTGCCTTGGCCAGCTCATAGGCTGCCATCGGCCCTGCGCATCCCGAACCGACGACGATTGCGTCGAAATCAGCCACTGGACTCCTTTCTCTAAGCGGGAACCGATGCCCCGCGATAAAACAAACCGATCAAAATCGCTTGAGCGAGCTCGCTTCGCTCAGGGTCAGGCCGCGGGTCTCAGGGGCCATGAAGACCGACAGCACCAGGGCCAGAATCAGCAGCCCCGCTCCGGTGAGCATGGTGGGGCCGATGCCGTAGGCGTCCAGGAAGAGCGGGAGGCCATAGGTCGACACCACGACACCGATCCGGCTGATCGCGATGGCCACCCCGACAGCTGTGGCACGCACCTCGGTGGGGAACATTTCGTTCGGATAGAGCCACTGCAGAATGCCTGGCCCCCCGGAGAAGAATGCGTAGACGCCGAACGCCGCGATGATCACGACGATGTTCGCCCCCGGCCACAGGCCCGGGACGAGCAGACCGAGCACCATCAGGGCCAATGACCCGATCAGCAGGGGACGCCGACCCAACGAGTTGAGCCAATACATCGCCGGCACCGTGCCGATCAGGAAGAACAGGCTGACCAACGCCTCACCCAACACCGAGAGGCTGCCTTCGCCCAGGCCGAACGCCGACATGATCCGCGGGCCGAAGGTGTACATCGCATACATCGGCACCACCTGGCACAGGATCAGCAGCCCGAGGTAGATCACCCGGCTCAGGTAGCCCTGACGAAAGACCTGCGCGAAGCCCGCCCGCGCCGGTTCCTCGTCCTCGAGGTCAACCTCAGCACCGAAGACTTTCAGCATCACTTCGTGTGCCTTGTCGACCTGGCCGCGTTGGGCCAGCCAGCGCGGCGATTCGGGAATGTCGTGACGCCCGATCAGCAAGACGATGCAGGGAATCAGCGCGCTGCCCAGCATCCACCGCCAGCCGTCCTCGACGGTGTAGAGGGCGAAGCCGACGAACGCAGCAGCGGTCGCTCCCAAATACCAGGCGCCGGATACCACGCCCATCCCGATAGCCCGCTCGCGGCGCGGGGTGAACTCGGCGATCAGCGAAGTGGCGATCGGGTAGTCCGCACCGATGAAGAACCCCAGCAGCAGGCGCAGGGCGATCAACTGCCACGCAGCACCGACGAAGCAGGTGGCCAGGGAGGCCACGCCGATGGCGGTCACGTCGAGGATGAACATGGTGCGCCTGCCGAGCGCATCGGTGAGGCGGCCACCGGCGAGCGAGCCGAAGAAGATCCCCGCCAGCGCGGCCGCGCCGGTGGCAGCCACCTCGATAGCAGTCAGCGACAGCACCTGAGTCAGCTGAACCAGGGCCACCCCGATGATCGACAGCACGTAGCCGTCCAGGAAGGATCCGCCGCTGGAGAAGAAGATGATCTTCTTCAGGAAACGGTTCAGCTGGGCGTCGTCGATCAGACGACGCCCAGGCAATGCGGAGGCTGGGCCTACTTCCATTCGATGACACCCCAGTTGAGGTGAGGCTTGGCCTCAGGGTTTTCGGTATCGACCAGCGTGAAGCGGGCTTCGTGATCGGAGACCTGCCAGAGCTGGGTCGTCAGCGCCGTCCCGGGATGAACCGGTGAGGTGATCCGGGTCTTGAAGCGGGTGAGGCGCTCCGGCTCGCCGGGAATGAAGGTGGCGATGAAGTGCCGCATCACCACGCCGGCGTAGCTGATCGCGTGCAGGATGGGCCGGGGCTCGCCGTTGTTCGCTGCGTACTCCCAATCGATGTGCTGGGGGTGGAAGTCGCCGGAGAGTCGGTAGATCAGCGCCTGGTTGAACGGGATGGTCTCCACAACTTCGGCCTCCGGGGCCCGGTCGGGCATTTCGACGATGTCCTTGGGTGCGGCCGGACCGCCCCAGCCACCGTCATAGATCAGGCAGTCCCAGGATTCGTTGGTGAACAGGAGATTGCCGTCGCAGTCGTAGGTGTCGCCGACGTGCTGGGCGAGCAGACCCTTGCCTTCGCCACGGTCGTAAAGCCCCTCCAGCTTCACCTTCGTCTCCAGGTGATCGCTCATCTTGGTGATCGGCTGGTGGAAGTGCAGATCGAAACCCCAGTGCAGTGATCCGGCGTAGTTGTAGCCGTAATCGATCGTCCTGGTGACTTCGGAATCGACGATCAGCATCGCTGCGAACATCGGCAGCACCTTCAGTTGCGGGTTCCGCTCGTCGTGCTCGTTGATGTAGATCAGGTCCTGCTTGCCGTCGATCCCTGCCCCGCACCCGAGCGCGAACAGTTCCAGATCGCGGAAGGTGTAGTCGCGGACGAACGGGCCAAAGGTCTGGCCGACCATCTCGGTGTTGATTGTGCCCATGTGATTGTTTTCCCTTCGTGAGTCCCGCAGCGATGCGGGTCTAGTCGTGCAGGCAACGTTTTTCGATCTTCATCGACCCGGTTCGTGGAAAGTCGTCCACCAACTCGATGAACTCCGGCACCTTGAACTGGGCCAGGTGATTGCGGCAGTACTCCGTGATGGCGGTCGGAGTCAGCTCCGCGCCGGGCTGCAGCCGGACGAAGGCCTTCACCGCTTTGTCCCGGACGGAGTCGGGGACGCCGATGACGGCGGCCTCAGCGATCAGCGGGTGCGAGGTGAGCACGCATTCGACTTCGCAGGTCGAAATGTTCTCCCCTGCCCGCTTGATCAGGTTCACCGATCGGTCGACGAAGTAGAACCAGCCGTCGGCATCCTGGTAGCCCTCATCGTGGGTGCGCAGCCAGCCGTCCGGGCTGAGCGCAGCGGCGGTAGCGTCCGGATCGTTGTAGTAGCCCAGCATCAAGGAGTACCCCGGCACGCCTTTGATCCGGAACTCCCCCACCTGGCCGGCGGGAAGTTCGTGGCCCTGATCGTCGAAAATGCCCACCTCATAGCCCAACCCGGCCCGTCCCACCGATGGCCAGCGGCGTTCGCCCTGGGGCGGGTCGGTCACCGCCCACCCGATCGACTCGGTGGAGCCGTAGGAGTTGAGCAGGCGCACGCGGAAGCGCCGCTCGAAGTCGGCTTTCTCCACGTCGCTGAGCGGCATGAAATAGAGGCCGTCGCGCAGGTCGTGGAGACCGTCCTCTGCTGAGGGTGGCTGAAGCAGCAGGGTGCGCGCCATCATCGCGATGAGTTGCGCCACGGTGGCCCGCTCCTGGCGAACCTGCTGCCAGAAGTGGCTGGCCGAATAGTGCTCGGCCATCACCAAAGTCGCCCCGGCAACAAGGACCGGCATCAGCGCGGCCAACTGGAAGTTGGAATGGCAGGCCGGCATCGTGGTGAACAGCCGGTCCTCATCTCGCAGCGACATCTGCCACACCCCGTAGTGGCCGGAGAAGACCAGATTGGCCTGGGTGACCATGACCCCTTTGGGGGCAGCGGTCGTGCCGGAGGTGTAGAGCAGTTCGGCCACCGTCTGACTACCGATCCGGGCGGTCACCGGTTGGTCAGATTGTCCAGAGCAGAGTGCTTCGTAGAACTGGACGCCATCGGCAGGCGCCGGCTTGGCGGGATCCTGGCCAGGGCCGGGAGTCTCTGCTGGGCCACTGACTGTCAGCACGCCTCGATCTGCTGCTCCATGTTCGCTGCGCAGACTGAGGTGATCGCTCAGGCGCGAATCCTCGACCACCGCCCACCGGGCGCCGCTGGCCCGGTAGGCCCGCAACAGCTCGGTGGGGGTGGCATCGAGGCCAACGGGCACCGCGATGGCCCCGATCTCGGCCAAACCGAACAAGGCCGTGAGCATTTCCGGGCTGTTGCGCACCTGCAGCAGCACCGGGTCGCCCAGGCCAACACCCACCTGACCGAAGGCGTGGGCCGCGCGATGAATCAACGCGGCGAAGGCGGCGTAGCTGAACTCCCTACGATGCCCAGCTGCGTCCAGGTACACCAGGAACCGACGGTCGCCGAAAGCCGTGCACGCCCATGCCCACAGCCCTGCCGTGGTCATGCCGGTCGTGATGTCGGCCACCGTCAGTTCCTTTCCTTTTCAGCCTCAGTTACAGGCTCTTGGCCAACTCAGGCAGCACCTGATACAGGTCTGCGACCACCCCGAAATCGGCGTGAGCGAAGATCGGCGCGTTTTTGTCCTTGTTGATCGCGACGATCACCTTGGAGTGGTTGACCCCGACCAGATGCTGCACCTGGCCGGAGATTCCGATCGCCAGGTAGAGCTCTGGTTTGATCGTGGCTCCGGAGACACCGAGGTAGCGTTCGGCCGGCATCCAGTTGACGCCCTCAGCGATCGGGCGGCTGCACGCCAACTCAGCACCCAGCTTCACCGCGATCTCGCGCGCGAGCGCCAGGTCGGCCTCAGCGGCGAAGCCGCGTCCGACCCCCACCACGCGCTTGGCTGCGGTCAGGTCGACACTCTCCCCGCCCTTGGCGTGCGTCTCGATCAGGGTCAGCCCCGGACGCGGCGTGAGCGTCACGGTCTCGACTGCCCCAGCCCCGGTCGAGTCCGCGGACGGCAAGACCCCCGGCATCACCACCAGCACAGCAACCGGCGCGGTGACCTCCTCAGTGGCCACGGCCAGGCCGCCATAGGACATCCGGGTGACCACCAACGGATCGCGAGAAACGATCTCGGCGGCGTTCACCGGGCTGACTCCCAGATTGGCGGCGATCTGTCCGGCCAACAGTCGGCTCTGTGGACCCGCATCGAAGACGACCAGCTTCGCGTCCCGGGCCTTCAACAGCTCGGCCACCGCAGCGGCATAGGCCTCAACAGGGGTGGTTCCGGTGGTCTCAACGACCAGGGTCAAGTCGGCGGCGGCCAGGGCGCCGGCACCGAGGCTGACCGCGTTGACCGTCTCAGCGAGCGAGCGCGCTGAGCTGGCCAGCGCATTCCCCGCGGCCGGGTCGTGGGCAACAATCCATACGTCAGACATGTGTGTGCTCCTTACAGAGACTTCAGGAACTGGGCGAGCTGACCGGCAACGTCGGCGGGGTCGCCTTCGACCACTACCCGGCGACGGTCGACCTGTTCGGGCGCCAACAGCGAGACCCGGCGACTAGAGGCGGCCGGCATGCCGGCCGCGACTTCGGTGACCGGCTTCTTGCCGGCCGCCAAGATGTCCTTCATCCCAGCGATCCGCGGTGTGTTGATGCCGGAGGTGAGGCTCAACACGGCGGGGAGCTCCACGCCGATCTCCTGTGCTGCGTCGTCGAGAACCCGCTCCACGCGCAACTGGCCCCCATCAGGGGCGATGTTGTTGATGTGGTTGAGGGTTGGCACTCCCAACAGGGCGCCGAGCTGGTTGCCGACCTGCTGGGCGTAGCGATCCGAGCTGCCGGCTCCGAGCAGCACCAGGTCATAGGGGCCCAGCTCACCGATCGCAGCTGCGAGCGCGCTGGCGCTCTGGTAGCTGTCGGCGTCCGGATCGCCGGGGACGATGACCAGGCTGTCCAGCCCGCGCGAAAGGACGTCCTTGCGGAGCTTGGTGTTGGCCAGTGCTTCGCCTCCCAGGCTGAGCCCGATCACCTCGCCACCGGTCTGGTCGGCGAGTTGGCGAGCGGCCTCGACCGCATTGAGGTCGTAACTGCCGATCTTGGTTTGGGCGCGGGAGAAGTCCAGCGTCCGGTCGGCGCTGACGATGATGTCGGCATCGTCGGGGGCCGCCTTGATGCACGCGATGATTCGCATAGAGAGGTCCTTCCTCACTCGGATTCTTTGATGACGCCGACCGCGACCAGGTGGGCGATCTGCTCAGCGGAATAGCCGGCTCGGCGCAGGACGTCGGCGCTGTCGTAGCCCTGCTCAGGCATCGGACGCCACACCCGTCCGGGGTGCTGGTCGAAGCGGGGGAAGACCCCCAGGCCCTTGAAGGTCTCGTCTTGGGCGGTCTGCCAGTCCTGCCACACGCCGCGGGCTTCGAGGTGCTCTTCGGCCACCAGGTCGGCGAACTCCATCACCTTCTGCGCGGCGATCCGGTGGGCGGAGAAGTCGGCCTCGACCTCAACCACCTTGCGGGTAGCCAGGTACTCCTCGAGCTTTGCCTCGATGAGCTGCGCCTTCGGGCTGGACAGCCACAGTGCACTGGTGTCCTCGGGGTAGTCCGGCGTTCCCCACAGCTCGGCCAATCCGATGGCCTCCAGCAGGTACTTGTTTTGGCCGACGCCGTAGACGCACAGTCCGATGAAGCCATCGGCGCACTTGTATTCCCCGATCGCGCACAGGTTCTGGTTGCGCGCCCCCGGGCGGGGCCAGTTGATGCCGGCATTGAGGTAATCGACCAGGTAGTACTGGCCGATGGCGAGCAGGGTCTCGTACATCGCCACGTCGACTGATTCGCCCACTCCGGTGTGCTCGACCTTGCGCAGGGCAGCAAGGGCCGAGCTCAGGATCATCAACGAGTTGAAGTAGTCACCGGCGTACGGACCGGGGTTCATCGGCTGCTCGGGGGTGCCGTTCTGGCTCATGTAGCCGGAGTAGGCCATCACGGTGAGGTCGTAGGCGGCCCGGGTGACCAACTCGGGCACGCCGGTCTGGCCGAAGCCGGAGACGTGGACGATGACCAGCTTGGGGTTGATCGACCACAGCAGGGCGTCGGTGAGCCCCTTCTTGGCCCAGGTTCCACCCTTGCTCGACTCGATGAAGACGTCAGCGTCGGCCAGCAGGCGCAGCAGCACTTCCTTGCCCGCCTCGGAGAAGTAGTCCAGCGCCACCGAGCGTTGATTGCGGCGCTCGGCCTGCTTGATCCAGGCAGTGTCACGGATGGTGTCGCCGGCGCCGGTGTTTTCCAGCCAGGTGACGTCCGCACCCCACTCCGCCATCAGGCAGGCGGCCTTGGGGACGGCCAGTTCCATCGCCGCGTAGACCACCTTGAGGTCGTCCAGGACGCCGAACTGCGGCTTTTCGGTTGGGAGTTTCACGGCCATCGCCTCAGTTCGCGTACTGGCGCAGCACGCCCTTGGCGACGGTGAGGACCATCATTTCGTCGGTGCCACCGCTGACCCGGTCCACCCGAAGGTCGCGCCAGATGCGCTGGATCCGGTGGTCGCCGGCTACCGCGACTCCGCCCATCACCTGCATGGCGTCATCGACCACCGAGAAGGCTGCGTTGACGCAGTAGTACTTGCACATCGCAGCCTGGGTGGCGCTCATTTCGTCGAAGTCGTAATGCCAGGCGGCTTCGTAGACCATGTTCTTCATCGCGTTGAGCTTGATGGCCATCTCGGCGAACTTGAGCTGGTTGAGCTGGAAGCGGCCGATCGGCTTGCCGAACTGGACGCGGACGTTCGCGTAGCGGGCGGCGTCTTCGAAGGCAGAAATGGCGACGGCGTAATCGCTGGCTGCGACCAGGAACCGCTCGAAGTCGAAGTCCTTGATGCCGCGCTTGAAGCCGTTTCCTTCGGTGCCGAAGATGTCGGTCTCGCTCAGCTCGACCTCGTCGAGGTAGACATCAGAGCAGCTGTCCATCCGCAGGCCGAGCTTGTCCAGCGGTTCGATCCGGACACCGGGCAGGCTCATGTCCAAGAAGAACTCGGTGAAGCAGTCGCGGTCTTCTGCGTTGCGCGCCATCACGACCAGGTAGGGCACGTGGGCCGAGGAGGTGATGAAGGTCTTGTGCCCGTTGAGGTAGATCTTTCCGTCGCGGCGGGTGTAGGTGGTCTGCAGGCTGCCCACGTCGGAGCCGGCGCCCGGCTCGGTGCAGGCCGAGTTCCAGATCTGTTTGCCGGTGCCGACATAGGCCAGCACCTTGTCGATCTGTTCGGTGGTGCCCTCGCGCAGGATCGTGTCGAAGCACGGCAGTTGGTACAGCACGTAGGTGGGTGCACCCCAGCGTCCGAGCTCCTCATAGACGGCGGTCAGGGTGACCAGGCCGAGCTCGAGGCCGCCGTGTTCTTCGGGCAGCATGATCAGGTCGAAGCCCAGGTCACACAGGGCCTTCACCCAGCGCTCGGGGTAGGTGTGGTCGCGGTCGCATTCGGCGAAGTAGGCTTCCCAGTTCTCGCGCTGCATGAGTTCGCCGACGTTCTCGACAAGCAATTGCTGCTCGTCATTGAGCCTGAAATCCATCGAATTCTCCTTCTTAGTCTTTGTTGTCAAAGGCGCGCTGCAGGAAGTCGCCTCCGTGTTGCAGCGCGATCGCGGCCTCGTCGAGCATCCGCGAGTTGTGCAGGAAGCCGTGCAGAACTGCGGGGAACACTTCGTGGCTGCAGGCCACCTGGTGTTCGCCGAGCATCGCGGCGAGGGCAGCCGTGTCGTCGCGAAGCGGATCCAGTTCGGCTGCCGCAAGGTAAGTCGGGGGCACGCCCCGACCCAGGTCAGCGCTCAGGCAATCCACGTACGGGCTGAGCGCGTCGGCCGGGTCGTCCAGGTAGCACCCGAGGTAGTAGTCGAGATCGGCCTGGGTCAGGCCGTCCCACGGGCCACCGAGCAGCCGGCGCGATGCAGAATCGCGCAGACCGAAGACCCCGTAGTAAAGGGCCAGCGCCGACACTGGGATCGGGGCGGCGCCCTGTTCGGCTTCATCGCGCAGCAGGAGAGTGGTGGCCAGACTCATTACCGCTCCCCCGCTGTCTCCGGCAAAGGCCAACTTCGTGCCATCGAGGTGATAGTCGGATCCGCGTTCGTTCAGGTGTCGCGCGAGGGCGGCACACTGCTCGATCGCCACCGGGAACTTCGCCTCCGGCGAGAGGGTGTAGTCGATCCCCACGACCGCGGCGCCCGAGTTCAGGGCGAGCATCCGCATAATTCGGTCATGGGTGTCGAGGTTGCCCACAACCCAGCCACCACCATGGATGAAGATCACCACCGGCAGTCCCTCACCTGTTCGGGGCAGGTGGCAGCGAATCGCCACCGGCCCGTGAGGTGTGGGAACACTGGCGTCGATCGTCTGGGCCATGGCGGGCCCGCCCTCGTTCCAATACCGGCGTTCGAGGATGTAGGCCTGACGCATGTGGTCGAGGTCGACATCGGTGACGTAGGCGTCCGGAGAGAGTTCGGCAGACTTGTCCAGGACTGCTCGCGTCTGAGCCGAGATCAGGTCAAGGACTGGCAGCTTGTTGTGGGCAACCATCGCTTCGTCCTAAACCGACACGGCGTCGGCCGGAGCGTCTGCGTCCACAGCAGGGTGGGTCTTGCGGACGTAGAGGTAGAGCACCAGCGAAGAGATCGCTGCCAGGACGGCCGCCACGATCAGGATCCAGAAGATCTGCTGATAAGCCCCGGCGCCAACATTTCCGGCAGCGTCAGTCTGGGCGTCCATGATCGACCCGAACCAGGTGCTGGAGAAGGTGTCAGGCAGGAAGCCGATGATCGACAGGATGCCGGTGGCCGCACCGAAGTAGCCGATCGGAACCTTGCCTTCGGTCAACTGCGCCGAGACCACCCCGAAGGCACCGTTGGCGATGAAGCCCAGCAGCACGACCAGGACACAGGCGATGACCATCACCGAAGGCCCGGACGGCAGCGCCATCATCACCAGCAGCGCGGCAACAAATACCAGCGATCCGATTGCGATCACGATCGACGGCTTGAACTTGTTGGCGATCGAACCGAAGATCGGGCCGGACAGCAAGGTGATGCCGTAGTTGCGAACGTTGGCAACGATCGTCGCCGCGGCCAGGGATACGCCCAGAACGCCGGTCATGTACGGCGTGGTGTAGGTGACGCCGGTGTAGAAGAAGTACACGAAGAACAGCGAGACTGCTGCGATCCAGACCACCGGGCTGCGGAAAGCGTGAGTGAACTCGGTCAGGCTGAAGCCGCCCTCGGTCTTGATCTCGCCCTTGAACTTTGGGATGAACAGCAGCGACAGGATGCCCAGAATCAGGATCACGGCGCTCAGGAAGTACAGGTAGATGGAGACGCCCAGACCGAGGTTCTCGCCGACCGCGGCCACCACGGCGGTCGACACCAGCCCGATCAACAGGCCGGCGACTCCGTAGATGCCGTACGAAAGGCCGATCCGCTTGGGGTACTCGTCCTCCTTGGAAACCAGTCGAACCAGCTTGTAGCGAACACCCCACCAGATCAGGATCGTGGAGATGCCCATCAGGATGAACACCGTGTAGAGGACGGTGAGGCTGGGGAGCATCGCGTAGATGAAGGTGAGTACTGCGGTCGAAATGAAGCCGATCGAGGAAAGGGTGCGCATCCGGATCTTGTCGGCCAGGATTCCGGACGGCAGGTAGCAGATCAGTGCTGTGATCGCATAGGCGCCGAAGACCGCACCGAGTTCGGTGTTGGTGACCCCGAGCGCCTTTTGCAGGGGGTCATAGAAGACTGCTTTCAAATAGGCCGGCGCATAGATGATCGAGCTGCCGATGCTTGCGAGGATGAGCAAAAACCATCGTCGGCCTGAACTGAGGTCGGCGTAGCTCTTTTCGTTGCTCGTCGAGTTCGCCATTGAGACTCCTTCGCGGTGGTGATGGCCCCAGTCCGCGAACGCAGAGCAGGTGGCCTGGGGCTTCATGGCCCCGAGCGACACTGTGTCCGCCAAGGCCGACCGGACGCACTCTTGCGGCATCCCCAGATCGGCATGAAGTTCAGGTACATGAGTTTTCGCGACCCCACTCATCAGATTCTGATGATGGTCGGTCCCCCTACTTGGTGAAACACTAACTAGCGAGTCAGTCGCCCGCCGATGAACGCCGGTGCAGACCAGGAGACTCGAACACCATCGAAGGCCACAGTGCACCCCCAACGGAGAGGGAACGATGAACGCTGGTCCACGGCAGCAAGGCAGCACCGTGCTGACCGGCATCGTCCTGGGCCCCCGGTTGAAGTATTTGGGGCTCACCTCGGTGCTCGCCTGGCATTACTGCTTGTGGTTCGTGCCCAACTCTTTTCCGACGGCCTTCCTGATGGACGACCGGATCACCTTCGCCTGGCTGTTTGCCTTGGCCGCTGCCGGGCTGGTGCCGCTGTTCATCGCCTGGCGCCTGGGCAGGAATGGTCACCTCGAGGCGAGTCCCGCGTTGATCTGGCTGGTGTCGGTGACCGGCTCGGTGAGCACCCTGGTGCTGTGCTCTCTGGCGATGATGGTTGCCTCCCCCTGGCTCGCGTACGGTTCGGCCTTCCTGGTGGGCGCCTGCGCCGGTGTCTTGTGGGTGTTGTGGGGCGAGCGCCTCGCGTGCCAAAAGGCTCGCTTCACTCTGGATCGGGTGGCGCCCACCTATGGGGGCTTCTTGCTGGCGGTGGTGGGAGTGGCCTATCTGTCGCCGGGATGGATTGCCCCAGGAATCGTCGCCGCACTTCCGCTGCTGTCCGGCTTGCTGTTGTGCACCCACCGCCGGGCGCTTCGCGAATGTCACAGTCCACGCCTGTTGCCGGCAAAGGCCGCCACCCAGGGGCGACACACCATGGTGGTGGTGGCCGTGATCTCCTTCGCGGCTTCTTACGTCTGCTATTACACGGTGGCGATCATTCCCTGGTCGGCCTTGGGGGTGGTGCAGGACAGTTTCACCTACGGCATTCTGATCGGGGCGGCGTTGATCCTGCTGTTCGCCGTTCTGCAACACGCGACCCGACAGACCCGCTCCGCATTCCGGGTCTATCCGTGGCTGCTGCTGCTGATCGTGATGGCCTGCGTGCTCTTCCTTGCCGACGACCGGCTCGACGCTGCCGCCTTCCTGCTGGCCGTGGCGATCTCATCGCTCTTCGAGATCCTGATCACTTTGTATATGGGTGTCTTGACCCAGCGGGGCTACGCGCCACCGGCCGCGGCCTTCGCCCTTTCCGGGAGCGCGATTCGCCTGGGGATCGGCCTGGGCAACGGCACTGCCCTGGTTCACGAGCGCATGCCGGGCTGGCATGACGTCCTGGTGCGTCCAACGTTCATCCTGCTGGTAGCACTGATGGTCGGCCTGCTGATCACCATGGTCCGCCAGGAGTACGCCATCGAAGAGCTGACCCGCAGCCCGCAAGCCGAATCAGAACTTGCCGCCCTGGTGGCCTCGGTGGCCGAGGAGTTCCGGCTCTCCGAACGCGAGCGGGAGATCATGGGCCTGGTCGGCCAGGGCTACACCGCCTCGGCGGTGGCAGAGAAGCTCGTCATCTCGCCGTATACGGTCAACACCCACATCCAACACATCTACGGCAAGCTCGGCATTCACAAGCGCTCGGAGTTGATCGGCTATCTGCACCGGGCGGGCTGAGCACGGCGTGGACGCACCCATCAGCCCCAGCCCCTCCGGGAACAACGGCACGAGCACGGTGAGGGTCCCGCCTTTGTTCAGGCAGCCGGCTTCGCCGATAATTGTGGGGTGAGCCTGGATCAGTTCCTCCTTGCGATGCTGGCCGGATTCGGCGCTGGCACCGTCAATGCCGTGGTCGGTGCCGGCTCCTTGATCACCTTCCCGGTGCTCGTTCTGCTCGGCCTACCCGCGCTGGACGCCAACATGACCAGCAACATCGGCGTGCTGGCCGGCAATGTCGCCAGCCTCGGCGGCTACCGCGCCCACCTCGCCAAGGCTCGCCATCTGCTGGGCTGGCTGGCGCCGGCCGCAGTGGTCGGCGGCTTGGCTGGTGCGCTGTTGCTTCTGGTGTTGCCGGCGTCGGCCTTTTCGACGATCGTGCCGGTACTGGTCGGGCTGGGGATCGTGCTGGTGATCGTCGGCCCGTTCGTGTCGGCACGGGTGGGAAAGGCAGGAGGCTGGGCAGCGCCGGCGGCCGTGGTCGCTCTTGCGGTGGCGCTGGTCTCGGTCTACGGGGGTTACTTCGGCGCAGCCCAGGGCGTCCTGCTCGTCGGCGTGCTGGGGTTGATCACCCGGCTGGATCTGCAAGCAGTCAACGCGGCGAAGATCGTGGCGACCACGCTGGTGAACCTTGTCTCGACGATCATCTTCATGGCCTTCGGCTGGACGCACATCCACTGGTTCTATGTGCTCGCCGTCGGCATCGGCGCGATCGCCGGCGGCATCGTCGGCGCTCACGTCGGGTCGCGGCTGCCGTCCGTGGTGCTGCGCGCGGTGATCGTGGTGATCGGCTGCGTTGCGCTGGTGGTGCTGCTGCGCTCCTGAACCACCATCACCGCCGGCTTCGGCTCGTCAGGGGCGGGCGGCCTCCAGTGCGGCGAGCTGCGCCACGCTGGGCTCCAGGTCTTCGGCGAGAGCTGCAGCGGCCGAAGACATTCCCAACCGGTTGGCGCCGGCGAGGACCATGTTGAGCGCCTGGGTGGCTGTCCGGATTCCGCCGCTGGCTTTCACTCCGATGCGTGGTCCGACATTCTTTCGCATCAGCTGGACGGCATGCTCGCTGGCCCCACCTGCCGGGTGGAACCCGGTGGAGGTCTTGACGAAGTCGGCCCCCGCATCGACAGCCGCGCGACAACAGCCCACGATTTCGGCGTCGGTGAGCGCGGCTGATTCGATGATGACCTTGAGCACCCGAGGTGCGGGCACCTCCGCCTTCACCAGGGCGATCTCGCGACGCACGGCATCGAAGTCGCCGACCTTGGCCAATCCGAGATCGATCACCATGTCGACCTCGTCGGCGCCGAGAGTCACCGACTCCTTGGCCTCGGCTGCTTTCGTCGCAGCTGTGTGCTTACCTGACGGGAACCCGCACACCACGGCGAGCTTGGTGGCTGCAACTTCCATCGGAAGCATGGACGGCGACAGACACACCGAATAGGTGCCCAGCTCACCGCCCTCTTCAACGATCTTCTTCGCATCGGCCCGGGTTGCTTCCGGCTTCAGCAGGGTGTGGTCGATCAGTCCGGCCAGGAGGGCCTTCCAATCTGACACTTCTTCTCCAATCCTCATCGTCAATGCCCCGGGTGGGGTCCGAGACTCTCCTCGGACCCCACCCGGGCGGGGTGCTGCTGCAACTCTTAGCTGGCTGCGCAGGTCTTGGTGTCGCCGATCGAAACCAGCTTCTCGCAGTAGGCAGCGACGCCGGCCTTGTCCACCAGGGTGCCCTGCAGGACGGTATTGGCCTCGAAGGACTTGCCTTCGGCCACATTGGCGGCCAGTTTCATGACCTCTTGGCCCAGCGCGTAGGGCGACTCGGCGTTGGTCGAATACATCTCGCCGCTCTTGATGGCGGTGATGGCGTCGGCGATGGCATCGTTACCGACAACCTTCACTTTGCCGTCCAGGTTGCGGGCCTTCAGGGCGGCGATGACGCCCATGGCCATCTCGTCGTTGGCTGCGTAGACACCGTTGATGTCGGGATGCGCCTGCAGCAGGTTGGTCATCACGTCCAAGGCCTTGGCGCGGTCGAAGTTGGCGGTCTGCACGGCCACGATCTGAATGCCAGGGTAGGCCTTGATGCCCTCGTTGAATCCCTTGGAGCGGTCCTGAGCGACGTTGGTGCCCATGATGCCCTGGATCTCGATGACCTTGCCCTTGCCGCCGAGCGCATCACCGAGCGACTTGGCCGCGTTCTTGCCGGCCTGAATCGCGTCGTAACCGATGAACGCCTTCAGATCGCCACCGTTGGGCTGGCGGTCGAAGGCCACCACCGGAATGTTGACCTGGTTGGCCGACTTCACGATGGACGCACCGGAGTCGCTGGAGACCGGATCGACGATCAACACCGACGGGTTCTTGGCCAGAGCTGCGTTGGCCTGATCAAGGGAGGCCTGATCGCTGTTGTTGGCGTTCTGGACGTCCAGGGTGTAGCCGAGCTTGGTGGCCTGGTCCTTTGCGCCTTCTTGAACCGAGACGAAGAAGGGGTTGGCCAAGGTGCTGATCACCAGGGTCGCGGTCTTCTTGGTTGTGCCGCCAGAAGCGGTGGAACTGCTCTGGCCACCGGAACAGCCGCCCACGGTCACACCGAGCAGCACCGCACACGCGGCGGCGACAGCCCGGTTGAGGGTCTTCTTCATTGAATCGCCTTTCATTTATTAGTTGTGATTCCTAGAGCGAGGCAGCCGGCCGCGGTTCGCGGTCCTGCCGTGGAGTGAAAGCACGCGTCATCCGCGAACGGATGCCATTGGCGTTGCGGTCGACGAAGACCGCGATCAGGATCACCAAACCCTTGACGACGTTCTGCAGGAACGAGGACACGTTCAACAGGTTCAGGCCGTTGTCGATCAAGCCGAGCAGCAAGGCGCCCACCACCGTGCCCACCAGCGCGCCCTTGCCGCCGGTCATTCGGGTGCCGCCGATGATCACCGCAGCGATCGCAGTCAGTTCCAGACCGGTGCCGGCGGTCGGTTGGGCCGAAGCCAACCGGGCAGTCAGGATGAAGCCACCGCAGGCGGCGAGCGCACCACTGATCATGTAGGCGCTGATCACGATCCAGTCGACTGGGATGCCCGAGAGCCGGGCCGCCTGACGGTTGTCACCAGTGGCGTAGATCTGGCGTCCGTAGCGGGTTCGGGCCAGCAGGATTCCGAAGATGATGCACAGCGCGAGCATGATCCACACCGGCGCCGGAGCGCCGAGGTAGCGGCCCTGGCCGATCGCCTGGAAAGCGGCATCCGAGACGGGGATCGGGTTGCCCTGGGTGATGTAGAGGGTCAGACCGCCGAGGACCGACATCGTGGCAAGGGTGGCAATGAAGGAAGGCATGTTCGCCTTGGTCACCAACAGCCCGTTGACCAGACCGGCGACCAGGCCGGTGGCCAGCCCACAGAGCAGGGCCACCGGCAGCGGCATCGTCTGCAACGCCAGCGCGGTGATCATGGACGAGAACCCCAGACTGGTGCCGACCGACAGATCGATCTCCCCCAGCAGGATCACGAACGTCTGTCCGGCGCCCAGCAACGCGGTGATCGAAACCGCCAACACGATGTTCAACAGATTCGGCACCGACAAGAAGTCGGGCGTCATCACGGTCAAGAGGATGCCGACAAGGAGCAGGATCCAGACCACGCCGAGTTCCCTCATGACGGCGGTGAGCTTCTTAGCGTTCATGGGTGCCTCCGATGAGAGCAAGGTCTAGGACATTTCGTTGAGTGAGTGAGTCGCCGGAAAGTTCGCCGGCAGGGATGCCATCGCGCATGACGATCACGCGATCAGACATTTCCACGAGTTCGGGCAGGTCGGAGGAGACCAAGATGATTGCCACCCCGCGCGATGCCTGCTCGTTCATGATCTGGTAGATCTCGGTCTTGGCGGCAACGTCGACACCGCGGGTGGGTTCGTGCAGCAGCAGGACGCCGGGCCGACGCAACTCCGAGCGGCCGATCAGCACCTTCTGCTGGTTGCCACCAGACAGGTCGCCGACGACCTGCTCAATGGAGGTGGCCCGCACCCGCATCCGATCGGAACTGGCCTGGGCCGCCTTCGCTTCGCGCGAGCGGTTGATGAAGCCGGCCTGGACGAAGGCCGCCAGCGAACTCATCGTCAGGTTCTCTCGGATGCTTCGCTGCAGTCCCAGGCCTTCACCCTGGCGGTCAAAGCTGACGTAGGCCACCCCCTGGGCGAGTGCACGTCCAGGTGAGGCCAGCGACACCCGGCGCCCCTCCAGCAGCACCTCTCCCCCGACGTCCTTTACCAAGCCGAACAGGCTGCGCAGAACCTCTTCCTTGCCGCAACCGACGACCCCGCCGATGCCCAGCACCTCGCCCCGGTTGACCGTGAAGTTGACGTCGGAGAACGCCTTGGACGCGTGCAGATGTTTGACCTGCAGCATCGGGGTGTCGCTGGCGTGGAACTCCTTGGGGTAGAAGTTCTCAACGCTGCGACCGACCATGGCGGCTACGACCTCCCGTTCGGTCATCGATGCCGGAGTGCCGGCGGCCGAGACCACTCCGTCACGAAGCACCACGATGTGGTCGGCGAGTGCGAACACCTCGGGCAGCCGGTGGGTGATGTACATGATGGCCACGCCGCTGTCGCGCAGCCGGCGCACGTGCTGGAACAGCTCCTCGGACTGGGCCTGGTCCAGCGAGGCGGTCGGCTCATCGAGAATGAGCAGCTTCACGTCTTCGCTGATCGCTTTGGCTACGGCCACCATTTGCTGATCGCCGACGCGCAGGGATCCGACGTTGGCGTTCGGCTCGACGTGGATGTGGAGCTTGTCCAGCAGTTCGGCCGCAGCCTTGCGGCGCGACACCTGGTTTACGAACACCCGGCCGAAACGGTGCCCGGGGTCGAGTGGGAAGAGATTGGTGGCCACATCCAGGCTGGGGAAGAGGTTCTGCCCGAACTCCTGATAGATGACGTGGATACCGGAGTCCATGGCGTCTTGGGGTCGGTTGAACTCCACCGGGGTGCCATCCACGAGAACCTGCCCGGCGTCGGGAGCGTAGACCCCCGAGATGACCCGGGTGAGCGTGGACTTTCCCGCGCCGTTCTCGCCCACGAGCGCAACTACCTCGCCGGCGTTCAGCTCAAGATCGACGCCACGCAGGACGAGGTTCTCGCCGAAAGCCTTTGAGATGTCTCTGACTTCGAGCTTCATTGGTTTGCCTTGGTGATCGGTAGCTTTGGGCGATTCAGTAGACGACGCCGCAGGTCAGGATGACGTTTGCGTACGGGGTGAACTCTCCGGAGCGCACGGCTGCGCGGCAGTCCTTGGTGGTCTTCTTGAACTCCACGTGCGGAACGAACTGCAACTCGACACCGCGCTCGGTGAGCCGCTGGTGCAGTTCCTCCAGCAACTTCGGGCTGGCGGTCTTGATCTCACTGGATGCCAGAGCCCCTTCGATCTTCACCTCGGCCAGCACGGCGTCCACCAGTTCCAGGAAATGCGGCAGCCCTTCGCGGACGGCCAGGTCGACGCGCTCCACCTGGGCCGGGATCGGCAGGCCCGCGTCGGTGACGACGATGGTGTCGGTGTGACCAAGCTCGGAAATGACCCGAGCGAGTTGGCCGTTGAGCGTTCCGTGGTTACTGCGCATGATCTGGGGAAATCCCTTCTAGTTGTGAGTCGCGAGGAAGGCGTCGAGCGTTGACGCATTCGGTAGTGAGGGGCTGGCACCCATCACGGTCGTGGCCAAGGCCCCAGCAGCTGAGCTGCGAATCAGGGCGTCGGTGAGGGTGAGGCCGGCGGCCAGCGACTGGCCCAGGACGCCGGCGAAGGCGTCCCCGGCCGCGGTGGTGTCGACCGGTTCGACGCTGAACGCTGGAATCATCACGGTGGAGCCTGCGGTCGCGACCAGCGCGCCGGCGCCGGCCATGGTGATGATCGCCGTCGTGACGCCCTTTGCCAACAGCGCTGCGGCCGCTGCCGCAGCGGTCTCGGTGTCGGTCACCTCGATGCCGGTGAGCAACGAAGCTTCGGTCTCGTTGGGGGTGACGATGTCGAGTTGCGGCCAGACGCTGTCGGGGAGCTGACGGGCCGGGGCGGGGTCGAGCACAACCGTGATTCCCATCTGGCGAGCCTTGGCGACCACTCCCATCATGGTGTCGACCGGTGTTTCGAGCTGAAGGAGCAGCACTGAGACGTGGTCCTGCAGGCGGTTGAGGCAGTCTTCGGCGTAGTCGGCGTCGAGGTGATCGTTGGCCAGCGGGGTCATCACGATGTCGTTCTGTCCGGTGAGCACGTCAACGCGAATGTGGGCCAAGCCGGTGGGGCCCTCGACCGTGCGCACGTAATCAACGTTCACCCCGGAATCGCGCAGTCCGTCGAGGGTGAGGGTGCGGAACATATCCGTGCCGACGCAGCCGATCATCCAGGTCGGGGCGCCCGCACGGGCCGCAGCCAGGGCCTGGTTGGCGCCCTTGCCGCCGAGCACGAGGGTCGCGTCTTTGCCCAGGACGGTCTCGCCGGGGCGGGGAAGGCGATCGCTGAAGGCCGTTACGTCAGCGGTGATGGAGCCGATCACGGCTACTCCGGCGACGTCTGGGGGGGTCATGCTTGCTCCTTGGTGAACGGGACCGGGCCAGTGGATTCGCGAACGGTCAGTGAGACATCGAGATTGAGGTGGACTGGCTCGCCGGAGTTCCCCTTCGCCCGGTCGCGGATGCGGTCGAACATCAGCCGCGCAGCGGTGCGTCCCTGTTCTGCGGTGGGCCGATCGATGACTGTGACCGATGGGGTGAGCAGATCGGCCAACCGGAAGTCGTCGAACCCGATCAGGGAAAGCTCGTCGGGGATCTTCACACCCCGGGCGCGCAGCTCGGCATAGGCACCCATGGTCATGGTGTTGTTGGCGACGAAGACCGCGGTGGGGGGCTGGGGCAGAGCCAGCAGTGCAGCCATCGCGGCAGCGCCGCCGGCGTCGTCGAAGCGTCCGTCTACGACGTATTCCTCCGGGAGTTCGAGGCCGGCGTCCTGCATCGCGTCGCGGAAGCCGACGTAGCGCATCCGGCCGGGGTAGCTGGTGAGCGGGCCGGTGATCGTGGCGATGCGGGTGTGTCCGAATCGAACCAGGTGTTCGACGGCCAGCTGCCCGCCGCGGGCGTTGTCCACGGCCACCAGGTCGTGCGGCTCGTCGTGGAAGGAATCGCGGTCGACCAGGACCAGTGGCAGCGAGTGGTGGTAGTCGAGCACGTTGCCTTCTTCGTTGACCGGGAAGATCAGCAGCCCGTCAGTGCGCTGGGCGAGGTCGTGCATCAACTCCAGTTCGAGGGCTGCGTCCTCGTTGCTGTCACCGACCAGGACGCGGTAGCCGAGTGCCCTCGCCTCGCGCTGGATGCCTTGAACGACCTCGGCCAACAGTGAGTTCGATGTGTCCGGCGAAATGACGCCGATGGTCCGGTGCATGCCGGTGCGCAGCCCAATCGCCACCGGGTTGGGACGGTATCCCAGCCGGTCGATGATCTTCTGAATTTGCTCCGGGTTATTCACCCGTCGTCCCGACAGCAGGCGCGACACTGTCGCTGTTGACACACCGGCTGCGTCAGCAACCTCACGAATGGTGACCACGTCGTCTCCTGTGTAATCGATTACACCTGTAATCGATTACAGTTTGTCCACGGGTCGCCCATTCGTCAAGAGGTTTGGGCAAAGAAGTCCGCGAGACTGCCGTTTCTGACAGCCGACGACGGCGAGATGTCCACCCATTCCCCCTAGTCCAGAAGATTTTCCGACCTTCATAACAATCTGGACAAGGAGCGGCCCCGTCCTCGCCCGACCCGCTCGACCGACCGGACAGCCTGTGCGCGTAGGGCAGCCTGACAAGCGTGAGTTGACTGGGGCGGCCGCAGCTCGGCCCATCGGCTCAGCTCGGATGACACTCGGCGGGCGGCGGCACCTAATTCATCATTCAGCAACCCCGTGCCACACGGGGAAGGCGAGTCATCGCAACCATTTCCGCCAGCCCTGGCGGCCCACGACGCACTCCCCTGCGTCGGCCTGAGAACGTTTTCATCGAACTCGACCAAGGCGGCGACACAACCCAAGGGAGCTGCGCTGCAGTCGTCGGCGCCGGAGGTTCCAGTGTGGCTCAAACCCGCTGCCCGAGTCACCTCGCATCGCAGGCATTTCCTCAGCATCCACCCCGCCCCCTGATCGAATCGGGCGGCCCGACAATGCGCGGCTGAATACAGTGAAGTCGGTCCGAGTCGGAGTCCGCGACGGTGCGGGCCCCCGTCACCACGAACCGGCGGTCGGCGCGACGGCGTACGCGTTGCTCTACGGCAGGCCTGGCATGCACAAGCGCATGTGGCGGACCGGGTACCTGCACCGCTGTGGGTGGGCGCAGCAGTGGGCCGGTCACGGCCAGAGAATCAAGGCAAAGTGATCGACACTGATAAGCTGACAGCCACGCATTGAGGCGGAGGTGTTGACCTTGTTCATGCCCGACAGGCGAGCATTGCAGATAATGCATCATTTGGTGAACTCTGCAAGCCCGGTGAGCGCCGAGACACTTGCTTCGGTTCTCGGCACCACATCTCGGACGATCCGTAATGATATTTCGGTGCTCGACCGCGTGCTTAATCGCATCGGTGCGACGATCGTCTCCAAGAAGGGCGTCGGCTACGAGATCATCGCCGACGATCCACTTGAGATGAGAATCTTCGTGGACTCTTTCAATGAGGTCATCAGGGGCACGCCGTCCGCCTGGGTTTCAGATCGAGTCGATATTGTCATCCATGCGCTTCTCTTCACTGTTGATCCACTGAAATCAGAGGACCTCGCAGACGCCCTGCACGTCAGCCGAACAACCCTTTCCGCCGACCTCAGGCATGTCCGCTCCGTCCTCGAGCAGTTCCATCTCGGCCTCACTCATCGGCCGGGACTTGGCTTGTCAGTGACCGGTTCAGAAGGCCACCTGCGCTTGGCGATGGTCAACTACCTGTTCGTGGACGAGGACATGGCGCTGCCGATCGTCGCGGACGTAGCACTCCCGCTGGACACCAAGCGGGCCCACGACATCCTGAGCCGCATCGTGGTGGAATTGGGCATCCGTATCGGTGCGGACGCCCTCCGCGAATTATCCACGTTGGCCTGCATTTCCGCAGCACGGTTCGATGAGTCGCACCCCGCGCAACTCACGCCGAGAGAAATGCAGGCACTCGATGACGTGGAGGAGGTTCACGTTGCCGCCCGGTTCTGGCAGGAGGCCGGCTGGGAGATGCCTATTCACGAAATTGGCCAATTCGGCCTAGCCCTGGCATCTCGCAGAACCTACAGTGTGTCGGACGGCTTTGCTTTGGCCGACCACAAGGATCTGCTATTTCTGGCCGACGACCTACTCCGCCACCTATTCTCCCTGACCGACGTTAATCTTCTGTTCAATGATGAGGCCCGACTGCTATTGGTTCGGGAACTCCGGGCTTTACGAATACGAGCCGAGTTTGGCTATGAACTTCATCGCAGCCGCAGCGTCGACGTGGAGCGCCCCCAGGCGATCGTGGAGTACGCGGTGCTGATCGGCAACCGCCTCCAGGACAAGCACGGTATGCGGCTCAATGAGGTCGAAGTGGCCAACCTCGCGCTGGTGCTCAGCATCGCGATGCAGGGCAGCGAACCCGCTTTCCATCGCAAGCGCGTGGGCGTCGTATTCGGACAGGGGCTTCCTGTCGCCCTGGATGTTGCCTGGAAGGTTGAACGGATGTTTCCCGGGCTGACCCGCTCGATCGATGCCAAGGAGCTCCACGAACTCACTCCTCGCGATCTGCGGCGCCTCGAAGTGATCCTGACCGACATCCCTCAGGTGAAGTTTCCCGCCGAAGCTCGATTGGTACGCACTAGTCCGTCGCTTGACCCCAACTCGCGGGCCGCGATCAAGGAGGCCCTTCTGGGTCGCCGTGTGTCCGCTGAGGCGTTCATAAACCAACTCGAGCCCGACGCCTTCCTCCCTGGCCTCAAGGCCGAGACCCCCAGCGACGTGCTGCAGGCGTTGTGCACCCGGCTCGCCTCCAGCCCTGACGTCGATGACGACCTCTTCGAAAAGGTCATGTTGCGCGAGAGCCGCCTCAGCACCGAACTCGGGACGAACTCGGCAGTGGCGCACAGCCTGGTGGCCACCGCCGGACAAACCCGCGTGGGCGCTGCCGTCCTCCGGCGACCCATTCCGTGGCGAAACGGCGTGGTGCAGGTGGTCTTCGTGGTGGCGAACGGGCGGGCCGAGGGGTATTCCTTCAAGGTCGTCTCCCAACTCAAGGAGTTGCTCCAGCAGCCAGCCCTTGTGGACAGGCTCATCCGCGGCCAGGTCGACGACTTCGCCGAGTTCCGGGACCTGCTCTTCAGTTTCCTTCTCGGCTGAGTTACGCAGGGCTAGGCGGTCTTCATTTGCTCGATGATGTGGGCGACGAAGGCGTCTGCGCCACCCTTGGGAATGGGCGTGGTCAGGCTCTCGTAGGTGTGACCGTAGGCGTCCGGGGTAACCAGGTAACCGATCGAACCATCGGCCAAGCCCCAGATGATGGTCCCACCCGGAATCGATTCCTTGATCTGCAGCCCGTAGCTGCTGAATAGTTCACATTCAATCGCCACGATCCGCAGCTCGCCGATGTGGATGAGCTTCGCACGCAGGTCCTCCACCACATGCGGATCGGCGTTGACCAGTACTTCCAGCATCGCCAGCCCAGAACTGGTCGTCTTGATGAGCAGCGGGTCGGTGGTGGTCTTCAGCATTTCGCGCGCCCGGTCGAGTTCGGAATGAATGTGGACCTGGTCCATTACGTAATCGAAGTGGTAGGTGAGGTCCCGGATGCCAACGGCGTCGTCCTTCAGCGGTCGGGCGGTCAGCCGTTCGAGCTGTGCGCCAACGCCGGCGGCAACGCGGGCGAGTTCACTTTCGTCCTCACCTCGACGCCAGAATCGGGTGGAGACATCGCCTTCAGCGCCGTTGAACAACATCACCGGGCAGCCCCAGGCCGACGTCAGGCGCCGACGAACCGCTCCGAACAGATCACCGGAGATCAGCATGTTCTGCGGCCCCAAGACGGTCGGGTGCACGCTCAGATTGACGATTGCCGCCACCCGCCGACCGGTGGCATCGCGAAACTCGATCAGGTTTGCGCTCCGATCGACTGGGCCTAAGCGGTCGTTGCGGTTCCCGTAGTAACCCTCAACCTCCAGTGAGCCAAACCCCGGCTGCACCTCGGTGAAGGAGTCCGCCGCATCCAACGCCGCGCCGAACTGCCCGACCAGGTAATCTCGGTAACCCGGTCGGGCTCCGGCGTTCGGATCGTGAGTGAAGATGCCCTCGTCCAAGTACTCCGGACCGGCATGAGTGTGGGTCGCGCCGATGATCACCTGGCTCGCCGGGATGCCTCTGGCCTCGGCAACCGCTCGGAACCGATCCACCAGAGGTTTGTCCAAACCCGCCAACTCGATCGAGGCCAGGCAGTAACGCTGCCCGTCCTGTTCGAGCACGACCACCGAGCACATCAGGTTGTCGAGCACTCCCTTCGACAACCCGGTTCGCACGGCGTGCCCGCACAGGTAACTCGGCTCACTCGGGGTGATCTGTGAGGCACCGAACGCGATCCGCAACATCTCTTCTTCTCTCAGGAGGTCGTACCGAACAGGCCGATGAAGTAGCCCAGGAATGCGACCACAACGATCAGCAGGATTGCTCGCGTGGAGTTCATCCATTTCTTGCCCAGAAGCCAGTAGACCAAGCCGGTCAACAGTGCAGGCACCAAATTGGGCATGATCATGTCCAAAGTGGATTGCAGTTCGACCTTGGCCTGGCCTTGGCTGAAGACCATCGGAATATGGACGGTGACCACCGATGAGATCAGGGCCCCAACGACCATGACCCCCAGGGCTCCAGCGGCATCGGCCAGGCTCCGGAACTGGTGCGACAGCGTTGTGACGAACTTCGAACCCTGCAGGTAGCCCATCAGGAACATCCATCGACGAGCGAAGACCATCAACAGCGCGTAGGTGATCGGGAACAGAATTCCCAGCCAACTGCCCTGCTGTGCCATATAGGCAGCGATCGCGCCGGTAATCGTCATCGGAATCACGAACACGATCGCGTCACCGATGCCGGCCAGCGGTCCCATGAGGGCTGTCTTGATCGAGGTAACGGCCTCGCGACTGACTTCCGGCTCCTCCGGGTCGAACTGCTCTTCCACCGCGAGGGTCGCGCCGAGCGCAATGGTGCCGGTCCATGGGTTGGTGTTGAAGAACGCGAAGTGTTCGTCCAGTGACCGCTTGAACATTCCGTCGTCTGGGTGGATCTTTCGTAGCGCCGGACCGAGCGAGAGCACCACGCCGCCGGACTGCATTGTCTCGTAGTTCCAGGCGATCTGAGCGCCGAAGAACCAGCGCCAGAACGCGGACTTGACGTCCTTGAGGTCAAGCTTCTTGGCCGGGGTTTTAACCGCGGCGGTTACTTCAGAGCTCATCGTCGTTGACTCCTACCGTGCTGAGAGCGGGCTGGTTGTTGGATGCAGGTGCGGAAGCTTCCGGCTTGTTGCGCTGGTTGGCCACACGGAAGATCAAGATCGCTGCGGCCAGGCCGAAGATGGCCACGCCCACCATCGGCACTTTGAGATAACTGACCAGGGCGAAGCCGAAGATCAGGAACGGCAGGTGCGCCCTGGTGTTCATGAAGCGCAGAAGGATGGCGATACCGACAACCGGGAGCAATCCGCCTGCGATCGAGAAGCCGGCGACGAACCATTGCGGAACCCAGTTGACGAATGCCGTCATGGCGTCGGCGCCGATCGCGAACAGCAGCGCCACCGGGACGATGTACTTCAGGAACCAGAAGGTGTAGCCATTCCACAGCCAGCGGTAAGCGGTCTTCACGTCGCCCCTGTCGGTGGCCGCTTTGGCACGATGGACGAAGAAGGTTGTTGCCGTTCGGACCAGCACGTCGAGCTGAATCGCCAAGACCGACAGCGGGACGCCAACCAGGACGCCGAAGTCGGCGCCCTTGCCCGACATGATGGCCACCATGGTTCCGGTGATAGCGCCCAACCAATAGTCAGGAACGCTGGCTCCGCCGTAGGCGCCGACGCCCAGGGACATCAACTCCAAGACCGCGCCGACAGCGAGGCCGGTGACCGGATCGCCGAGGATGAGCCCGACTCCGAAGCCGGCGATCACCTTGCCGCCGATCACCAACAGTTGTGTGTTCATCTGGTCGTAGATGATGAGGGCGGCGAACACCACCACACCTAGCATCTGGATCAATGAGACTTCCATGCTTCATTTACTCCTTTGTATTTGGCTTGCTGCGAATGAGCCTCTAGGTGCGATGGGTCGCGTTCTTCAAAGCGATCATGAAGTCGTCGATCGGGTTGTTCGGAATCAACTGGAGGGTCAGCTTGACGCCCAGCCCTGACACCTCGTTGAGGTCGCGGATGTCATCGTCGGAAACCGCCACGGTGCTGGAGACCTTCTTCTTGCCGTCCACGAAAGTGAGGTTGCCGACATTCGCTTCCTGGATCGGCACCCCCTGGCGGATCAGTTCGGCCAGGGTGCGGGGACTCTTCACGATCAGGAAGACCCGCTGCCCGGTGTAGGCCCCAGCGAGGATCCGCTGCACCGCACGGGCCACGTCCAGAACCGAGAGAGCGACCCCGGTCGGAGTGGCCATCCTCAGCGACATCTTCAGTACCTGGTCGGCAGAGGACTTGTCGTCCACAACCATGATCCGAGTGGCTCCCAGTTGATTGGTCCACATGGTCGCCACCTGGCCATGGATCAGGCGATCATCGATCCTGACGTGGATGATGGGGTTGTTGGTCTTTGATTCGGCCATTTCGGTCCTTTCCGGTTGGCCAGTTGGCTCATTCGTCTTCGTCGGCGGCTTCGGACCGGACACTCCACATGCCCGTCACTCCCGCCTTGGCGCGAACGATCGCCTCGTCGATCACCGTCCTGGTCAGGGCCACTGGCAGCAAGCTCACCTCGAGGACCAGGCCCAGAAACATGCCTGTGATCAGGAACACTCCGGGTCGGTCCCGGTACGGCAGGAAGGCACGGTTGACGCTTCCCCCCAAGAGGTCGGTGAACACCAGTACCTCGTCACCGGCATCGACGCTGGCGAAGAAGGACTCAACCTTCGACTCGAGCGGGACATCGTCGGTGAAGGCCGCGATGGTCTCGATTTCAACAGCATCGCCCGAGATCAGTTCTACGGTGTCCCTCAACCCGATGCAGAGGTTGCCGTGGCTGGCCAGCGCCACCCTTCTCATATCTTGACTCCTTGAATGCAGGGGATCAGTCGCCATGAGTATTGCGGGCATCCCTCAACAGTTGAATCGCGCCTTCTTCCGCTGAGTTCCGGCGTTTCGCCGTCAGTTTCCCTGGAGTGCTCGGGGATGCCCGTACCGGGTCCGCGCCACGGCCCACCCGGTAGAGGGTGGACGAAGCTTGTGCTTTCCACGATCACTCGACCGACCGCGACGACTCTTGTAGCGTCCTTACACACCCCTCGCGCTGGGAGATCGATCGTGAGCAACACCGAACAGCATCCCGATTGGCGCGACTGTGCGCCCGAGAGGCAGCACACTCCCTCCGATGTTGTCGCCCTCGAACCCAAGCCCGTGACCCTGGGTGGCCCAAAGGCGATGCAGGTGCGCCGGACGCTGCCGCAACTCACTCGCTCTTTCGTGGGGGCGTGGTGTTTCGTCGATCACTACGGTCCCGAACCGGTTGTTCGCAGCGGCGGCATGGACGTCCCACCGCATCCCCACACCTCGTTGCAGACGGTGAGCTGGCTGTTCGCCGGCGAGATCGAGCACCGCGATTCCGGCGGGGTCCACGGCCTGGTGCGTCCCGGCGAGATGAACCTGATGACCGGCGGGGCGGGCATCGCACATTCGGAGGTCTCCACACCGCAAACCACCCTGCTGCACGGGTTGCAGCTGTGGGTGGCTCTGCCCTCCGCCAGTGCTGGTATTGAGCGCGACTTCCAGCACTACGTGCCCGACCTGGTCAGCGAGGACGGGGTGGATTCGCGGGTGCTGATCGGCTCGCTGGGCGGCATCAGTTCACCGGTGCGCACCGAGACTGCCCTGCTCGCCGCCGAGCTCACCCTCGCCCCCGGCGCCACCTGGGAGGCGGAGGTGTCCGCAGGTTTCGAGCACGGCGTCCTGGTCGATGCCGGCCATGTCGAGATGGAGGGCACCGTCTTGAATAACGCCGTGCTCGGCGTCCGCGACGCTGGGCTGGATCACCTTCGCCTGCACAACCCCACCACCGAACCAGCCCGGGTGATGCTGCTGGGTGGCGAACCCTTCGACGAGGGCATCGTGATGTGGTGGAACTTCATCGCCCGTACTCATGAGGAGATCGCCGAGCTTCGTGCCGAATGGAACGCCGGCGGGGAGCGGTTCGGCCAGGTGAACGGCTATCGCGGATCGGTAGATCGTCTGCTCGCCCCGCCGCTGCCGCCGGGACGCCTCAAGGCCCGCTACCGCTGGGGCCGGGAGAGCTGAGCGTCGATTTCGACCCACACCGCCGTATCCGGCCTCAGCTCCGGTGCCACTGGCGAAGATGCCAGCAGGATCTTCCAGTCATCAGGCAACACGAAGTTGTCGGCGCTCAGGTTGACGCAACACACGAAGCGGGGGCCTCGCCGAAAACACAGGACGTCTGCCGGCGAATCGAGCCAGGCAATGTCACCGTCTCCCAGGACGGCGAGCTCTCGGCGAAGGCGCAGTGCTGTCCGGTACAGCTCCAGCATGGAATCCGGTTGCCCGGCTTCGGCAGCCACGCTTCGGTGCCCCCACTCATCCGGCTGGGGAAGCCACGGCTGTGCCGGGTCGGGGAGACCAGAAAAGCCATAGTTGGTGTTCGGCTCGGAGGTCCAGGGCAGCGGCACGCGGCAGCCGTCGCGTCCGTGGCGCTCTCCTGCGGTGTTGAACCAGGTGGGGTCTTGGCGACTTTCCGCGGGAATGTCGAAGACCTCGGGAAGGCCCAGTTCTTCGCCCTGATAGATGTAGGCACCACCGGGCAGAGCCAAGGTGAGCAGGGCCGCAGCCCGGGCACGCCGCTGGCCGAGCGCGGGATCCAATTCCCGTTCCATCAGGTCATCGACCGCGACTCGCGGCGGGAGGCCGTGCTGGTCACAGGCCAATCGCGAAGCGTCGCGGGGCACGTCATGGTTGGCCCGCACCCACGTCGGTGGCGCTCCCACCAAGGCATGAGCAGCCAGCGTCGAATCGATCACGCCACGCAGTTGCTCGGCCAACCAGGGCGAGCTGAGAAACTCGAAGTTGAAGGCGGTGTGGAGTTCGTCGGGACGGACGTAGCGAGCCAGCCTTTCCGCACCCCCGACCCAGGCCTCCGCCACGAAGACCCGCTCGGGGTTTGGGTACTGGTTCGCTATCGAACGCCACCCCCGGTAGATCTCGTGCACCCCGGCGCGATCCCAGTGCGGATGTTCGCTGCCATCGGCGTGCTCAAGGGTGGAGGGGAACACCAGGGCTCCCACATCCGGCAGCTGAGGATCTTTGACCAGCCCATGGGCGACGTCGATCCGGAATCCATCGACGCCACGGTCGAACCAGAAGCGCAGGATCTCGTCGAACTCGCGGCGAACCTCCGGGTTCTCCCAGTTGAGGTCGGGTTGCTCGGGGGTGAACAGGTGCAGATACCACTGACCGGGGCGTCCATCGGCCTCGGTCACCCGCGCCCACGCCGGACCGCCGAACTCGCTGTGCCAGTCATTGGGCGGCAGGTCGCCGTCGGTGCCACCTCCGTCCCGGAAGACGAACCGGGCCCGCTGCGGCGAGCCGGGAGCAGCGGCCAGCGCTTCGGTGAACCACACATGCTGGTCGGAGAGATGGTTGGGGACGATGTCGATGATCACCTTCAGGCCCAACCCGTGCGCGTCGGCGATCAGGGCGTCGGCATCGTCGAGGGTGCCGAAGGTGGGTTCGATGCTTCGGAAGTCGCTGACGTCGTAGCCGGCGTCCTTCATCGGTGAGGGGTACCAGGGGCTGATCCAGATCGCGTCCACCCCGAGTTCGGCGAGGTAGGGCAAGCGGCTGCGGATGCCGGGAAGGTCGCCGATTCCGTCGCCGTTGGCATCGGCGAAACTGCGCGGATACACCTGGTAGACCACAGCGGAGCGCCACCACGGTGTCTGGGTGGAATCGGGAACGGATTCGATCATTTCTCAATCTCTTGCTCGGGTGTGGGTGTGGCCGGGGCTGCTCGCCCAACCAGTTGGCACCCGATGCTGCGTCGAGCGCGCCTGGGAGTCAATCGTGCCCTACCGGCAGGAACGATCGGCTCACCAGCCCCGCGCCAACCACTGTTCCAGGTGCGGACGCTCGGCCCCGAGGGTGGTCGGCTGGCCATGCCCGGGCCACACCACCGCATCGTCGGGATAGGCCTGGAAGACTCGCTCGGACACGTCGCCGAAGAGGCTGGCGAATCGCTGCGGGTCACCGCCGGTGTTGCCCACCCCGCCGGGAAACAGCGAGTCACCGGTGAAGAGCTGTGTCGCCGCACCCGGACGCGAGCAGGTCAGGGCAATCGAGCCGGGCGTGTGGCCGCGCAGCCCGATGATGGCCAGCTCGATTCCGCCGAGGTCGAGGACGTCGCCGTGCTGCAGTCGCCGGGTGATCGGCACTCCGGTGGCTGCGGTGATCACCTCGGCGTCGGCGGCCCCGGCCAGCGTCTCCGCCTCAGGGTGTGCGGTCGCAATCGCGCGCAATGCCCCCACGTGGTCGTGGTGAGAGTGTGTGGTCAGCAGCCACCGCAGCCGTGGCCGTGCAGCATCAGTGGACGCCGAGGCCAGCAGCGCCTCGATCGCGTCCGGCTCGGCGGCAGCATCGATCAGCAGCAGCGTCCCGTCCGCGGCGGTGAGCAGATACACGTTGTTATCCATGTCACCCACCGCGATCGTGCGCAGCACCAATCCGGGTAGATCGATTACCTGCATGAGACCTCCCTAATCACCATCGAACCACACCTCTAGGCCGCTCGCGGTGGTGTGCCCAACTCAGATTCGCCCCCCTCGCCCAGTGGTCTCCGGGCGGGGACGTGGCGCCTTGCCGGATCGCTCACGGTGGGACAGATCCCCAACGGCCGCCAAGGTGTCTTGCGACCAAGAGGTGCCGGGCACCTACCTCTTCGAAGAGCGTTCGCTCCCCGGGACGGCAATGGTCAGCTCCGGCAACCGCACGTTCGGGTAGGCCGCCAGCCCTCAGCGGAACATCGTCACCGCAGCCCTGACCAGTGCACGTGGATCCAACTCGTAGTGGTGCAGCTTGGTCAGCTTGCCCTCCGGAATCTCGAGGAAGTGATAGACCGCGATCTGCGCGGCGCGCACCGAGTACTGCTCGGTGAAGACCATGTCGAAGCCCATTTCGACGAACTGGCTGATGAAGGCCAGGTTCACCGAGTTCGCCGGCACCACGTCGGGGCGGTCACCCTCCGATCGGCGGGCGAACAGCGCACTGGCATACGGCATATGCGCGGGCACCACGTTGACGATCGAGTCCCAGATCTCGTCGGGCTTGGACGAGATCTTCACCGCACGGGTGTCCACCCGGTCGAGCTGGCCGAGAGCCTCGGTGAGCATTTCGCGGCCGGTCATCTCGATGAAGGATTTCTTCACGAAGTCACCCATCCGGCGCGGGTAGAGCGAATAGCCCCAGAACACTGTCTCGTTGGGCAACTGAGCGGCGAAGTGCGGCTGGTGATGCACCACCAGCGAGATCAGTGCGGAGCTGTCGACGAAGGTGTTCAGGGCGTTGCCGGGCAGCTGGCGGGTGATCGCGGCGATCTCGTTGACCAGCAGGTCGTTGTTGGTGGTCACGGTGAAGCTCGTCCACTCACTTTGCGTCCGGTCGCCGAAAAACTTGTCGGGGTTCCCCAGCCCAGAGAAGTGCTCGCCCGCCTGCTTCCACAACGCCGCGGACGGGGCGTAGCGCAGGTCTTCGACGATGGCGGTGTCCAGGTCTGCCAGGGAGGTGGAATCTGTGATCGAACCGTTGGTGCAGAACACCAGATCGCCCTCGGCCACCTCGATCTCACCAGGGGTGTTGCCCTCGTCGACGGCCTCGTACTTCAAGCCGATCACCCGAATCTTGTCGCGCAGAGGATCGTCATCGGCGAATACGAATTCGGTCACCAAGCGATTGTTCACGAAGCTCACGCCTGTGCCCTCGAGCCAGGCGCGCATCGGCACGATGATGCTTTCGTATTGGTTGTACGGGGTGCGGGTGACGCCTTCGAGGGTGTTGATCCGGCTGAATTCCAAGATCATCCGGTTCATGTAGCGGCGCAGCTCCATCGCGGAGTTGTTGCGCAGGAACGCGAACGTTGTCTCCCACATGCGCCAGAAGTTCGTGGTGAAGAAGTGTGGGCTGGCGGCGAACCACGCCTCGATGCTCACATCGTTGAGCAGGTGTTCCTTCGACTCGGGCAGCGTCATCAGCTTGGTCAACAAGACGCGATCCTCGTTGCTGAACTGCATGTGGGAGTAGTCATTCTCGTCCCCCCGGGTGCGCGGGCCCTGGGCGTCCATCAACCGCCCGATGTCGCGGGTCGGGTGCGCATGGTCGAAGTCGAGGATCTCCTGGGTGACCGACTTTCCGGGGGCATTCAGGGACGGAATAGTGCCCAACACGTCCCACAGGTTTTCGTAGGTCTCCTCATTCAGCATCCGGCCACCGCGGTTCACGAAGCCGGCGTTGTTGGCAAGGGTGCGGTTGCCGTATTCGGTCTCGTAGGCCGTCACCCGGTCGCCATCGTTGGCGCCATGGGTGTCCAAGCCGAGGATGGTGATCTGTGAACCGTCCCAGTGTCCGTCGCGGATCAGATACACCGCGGCAGCCAAGCTGCCGATGCCGGCGCCGATCAGGTAAGCCTTGCGAGTCATTTGGTTTCTCCTTGATTGTCGGGATTGCGGACGGCGTCCAGGAAGCCGCGGACGACCAGGGCAACTTGAGCGTGGAGTTCTGCGTCCGCCGGTTTGTCGGCGTGGGCATGGGTGGACGGCTGAGCCAGGCCCAGATGCAGGCCGGCGAACACCAGCCGGGCGGCGCGCTCAGCCTCGGTCTTGGCCGAAGGACACTGGACGCCCGCAGCTTCCAGCAGCAACGATGCGATCTTCTCCTCCAGCTCCGCGACCAGCCGCAGACCGGCCTCCCGATGCAGCATCGGGCCATGGACGAACAGCAGCTCGCGCTGGTAATGGATCGCGTTCTCCGGCTGTTCGGCATTGCGGGTGAGCACGGGCAGCACCAACGCGAACACCGCCTCGGTTGGGTCTTCGAACTCAGCAGCGGCGTGGTGCCCGGCAGCAATCGCCGCACCGAATTCCACGTTGTAGACGAGCATCAGGAGGTCTGCCTTGGTGGCGGCGTATCGAAACAGCGTGCCTGCGGCCACATCAGCGCGATCAGAAACCGCCTGCGTGGTGACCTTGGCGTAACCGCGCTCAGCGAACAGCTCCTGGGCGGCAGCGAAAATGCGGGCGCGCTTGGCGTCCATGTTGCGATCCCGGCGTGGCTTCAACTGCTCCACGATGCCTCCTAATGAGTTAACTCATTAATGAGCTTACTCATCAACTGCCGTGAAGCAACTCTCAGCTCCGTTTGAGCTCAGCCACCCCGATCCTGGAGTCGGCCATCCCGTAAAACACGAAGCGGCGGCCACCGATGGATTCGATGGCGGTCGGGAAGATGACATTGGGCACAGTTCCATGGCGCTCATAATCGGTCTGTGGGCTCAGCAGCGGTTCAGCGCTGCGCAGGAGCACGGTTCCTGGATCGTCTTCGTCCAGGATCATTCCGCCGGCCGCGTAGATGAGCGAGGTCTGCAGGTGGCCCAATCCCTCGATGACCTTGCCGGAGACACCGTGATGGATCAGCAGCCAGCCCTCCGGCACACGAACCGGGGGTGGCCCGCTGCCGATCTTGAGCTTTTCGAAGGGGTAAAGGCTCTGGGCGACGAGCCGGTGGCCGCCCATCCGGACGAGGTTTCGAATGTCTGCCCGAACGCCTGCGAGCGGGGTGTAGGAGATCCAGATCCCCTCACGCGGGTCCGTCACACCGGCCGGCAGCACGACGCCCTCGCTGGGTCGAATCAGCCCCAGATCCCACATGGGCCGGTGGAGAAGCGCGATGCATTCGGTCCCGTCGGGCCGGCGGATCGGCTCGGGGAAGAAGGCGGCGTCCTTGTTCCAGTAGAGGTTCAGGTCGGTGTCGAGTGCAGGGGCGTAGTCGAAGAGGCACGGGCCCAGACGGTCCCAGGTTCGAAGGTCACGCGACACCGCGAAGGCGAGTTTCGGACCCAGAGGCCCGTTGGCAACGTAGGTCATCAAGTGGAGGCCGAGGGCCGGCACCCAGGTGACCCGCGGGTCCTCCGTGCCACCGTGGTGTGCTCCCCGCTCCCATTGCCGTTCGGGCTCGAGCGCCACGCCGTCTCGAATCACGCCGCCGGGAATACCGTCGCCCACGACGATCCGGGCGCGCCCCACCCGCGACCAGTTGCCCTTGGCCACCAGCCGTGGCAGCAACCAGATCATCCCGTCCGAATCTCGACCGCTGGCCGGGTTGAGCACACCCTCCACCTCGAGCGGGTTTCCCGCCTCCGGCTCCATCAACACCCCGATGCGGGTCAGTCCGTAGGGAAATGCCATGACCACCCCTACCCCTTCACTGCCGAACCCAGGTCCGTCTGGATGAAGTACTTCTGGAAGACCACGAACAGGAGCAGCGCCGGCGCGGCCAGCACGCAGGCTCCGGCCAGGATCGCTCCATAGGGATTGGTCTCACTCGCTGCGACCGTCGACATGTAGTTGGCCAGCGACACCGCCAGCGGCTGCATCGACGCCCGCTTGGTGACCAGGAACGGCCACAGGAACTCGTTCCACGGGCCGATGAAGGTCAGCAGTGCTCCGGTGACCAGGGCAGGGCGGACCAGTGGTACGGCAATCCGCCACAGGATCTGCCATTCGTTGGCGCCGTCGATTCGGGCAGCTTCGAACATCGTGATCGGCAGTTGCAGGAAGTACTGGCGAAATACGAAGACACCGGTGGAGTTGATCGCGAAGGGCAGAATCATCCCGAGGTAGCTGTCCCCGAGGCCGTAGGACCTGACGATCATCACATACAGCGGGATCATCAGCAGCTGGAACGGCACCATCTGCACCAGGAGCATCATTCCGAATACGAGGCCACGACCACGGAAGCGCATCACCGCCAACGCGTACCCTGCCAGCACCCCGAAGACCAGCGTGCCCAGGAGTACCCCGCCGGTGAAGATGCCGGAGTTGAGGACGCCCGAGAACAGGTTGATGGCACCGTTGATGTCGACATAGTTCTGCCAGGTCAGGTTCGCAGGGTTCGGGAAGGCTCCGGCCACGGTGGTGTCGGGCCTGGCCTGGAACGAGGCCAACAGCATGTAGTAGAAGGGGAAAAGGAACGCCAACGCCCCGACGAAAAGCAGGATCATCCGTGGTATTTGCTTCTTCGCCTTCATGTCAGTTCTCCTCCCCGCCGACCAACTGGCGCTGAATGAGCGAAATGGCGAGGACCACGATCACCAGGACCACTCCGAGGGCAGCCGCGAGCCCCGGGTGACCCTGCTCGATGCCTTTCTGGTACATCAGAAATACCGGTGACGCCGAGGCCCCGTTGGGGCCGCCACCCCCGGTCAGCAGATAGGGCTCGGTGAACAGGTTGGCACCGGTGATCGTGGCCAAGACCATGACCAGCAGCGTCGCCGTACGCACTCCGGGAACCGTGATGTTCATAAACTGCTGCACCTTGTTGGCCCCGTCCACCGAGGCCGACTCGTAGAGCTCGTTCGGAATGTTCTGCAGCGCGGCCAAGTAGAGCAGGATGAAGAACCCGAGCTGCTTCCAGGTCACGTAGATCGCGATGATCGGCATGGCGAGGTTCTCGTTTATCAGCCACGAGGGATTCGGGGCCAGCGGGCCGAGCAACTTGTTGATGAAACCGCTGCCCTGGAAGAGGAACAGCCAGATCGCCACCGTCGCCACCGAGGCGGTGATGTAGGGGATGTAGTAGCTGACCCGGAAGAAGGCCTTCAGCCGGGTGACCCTGTTGAGGGCATTCGCCAAGACCAGGGACAGCACCACGGTCAAGGGAACATTGATGATCAGGAAGATCCCGGTGTTCAGGAAGGACCGCACGACTGCCGGGTCGGTGAGGACGGTCACATAGTTGTCCAAACCGACGAACGGCTTGGGGACCTCCACGCCCGGAGCGGTGAAGAAGTAGTCGTGGAAGGACATGTAGACCGCGAACCCGAGTGGGTAAGCGAGGACCGTGAGGATGAAGGCGACGTAGGGTGCCACAAAGGCGAGCCCCAGGGGCTGGCGGCCGAGGAGGACCTCGACCGCCTTCCCGGTCGCCCGGCGGGCTTTTGGCGGACCCGCTGCGGTGGTGGTCGCCATCTCGCGCCTACCTGGCGGCGACGAGCTGGTCGATCTTGTCCGCGGCCGTCTTCAACATCTCATCGACGGTGCCCTGACCGCTCACCACGGCCTTGGTGTAGGCGTCCCTGAAGGTCTGCCAGACCTCCACCGAGTTGTTCACGTTGGGCACCTCCACTGTCCGGGTGGCCTGGTCAGCGAACGCCGTGTAGGCGGGATTGCTTGCGAAATAGTCCGCATAGTCGGTGACCAAGGTGGCCCGCATCGGCATCTGCCCAGTGGTCTTCAGGAACTTGCCGTCCTGATCGGGGCTGGTGGCGAACTTGAGGACGTCCCACGCGGTCTGACGGTTCTTGCAGGCCGAGAAGAGGCCGATGTTCTTGGCATCGGAGTACGTGTAGCTCTTGTCGGTGGCGGTCAGTCCGGGGACGGGCACGGTGCCCCAGTTGACCTTGTTGCCGTAGTAGTCGATGGCCCACGGGCCGGAGACGGCGATCGCTGACTTGCCGTCGGCGAACGAGTCACCCTGGTAGACCTCCTTGGACGCGAGGCCCTCGGCGTACATGGTCTTCCAGAACTCGGCCGTCCGCTTGCCGGCGTCGGAGTTGAACGTCGCCTTGCCGTCCTTCACCAGCGGGACGCCGTTGCTGGCGGCCGCGTAGAACGGATAGAAGTCGAACCAGGACTGGTAGAACTCACTTCCCGGGGAGGGCCACATGGCGAACTCGGCGGCTTTGGTTTGCTTGATCTTCCTTGCTGCGGCGAGGAGGTCGTCCAGGGTGCCCAGTGTGGAGGGATCGACGCCGGCCTTCTTGAAGATGTCCTTGTTGTAGAACAGCACGACCGGGTTCGACTTCCACGGCAGCTGATAGAACTTTCCATCGCTCGACTTGTACTGGTCGGCCAGGGTGCCGGTCCGGGCCTGGATGTAGGCAGCGCCGTCCGGGAAGGTGTCGAGGGCCACGAGACCGCCCGCCTTCTGGAACTGCGGCACCGCCACCGGAGCGGTGTTGAAGATCAGGCAGGGTGTGGTGCCGGCGGTGATCGCGGCGTTGATGACCTCTTCGGACGACTTGCCTGCAGGGATCTCCTGCGCAGTGACCTGCTGGTCGGGGTGGGCGGCGTTCCACTCGGCAACCATGGCCTTGCCCCACTTCACCTCGCCCTTGTTGTTGGAATACCAGACCTCGATCGGTCCGGTGGTGGCGCTGCTGGCGCTTGTTGGTTGTGCACTGCACGCCGCCAGGGATGCGGCCAGAATCAGGGCACTTGAGATCGCGGTAATTTTGAGGGTCATTCGATTCATGTTGGTTCTCCTTCGGACTCGGATGACGGACGATGTCCGACTTGGGGTGTGATTCCGGGGCTGACGGATGTGTCCGAAACAGCCCAAGCGGTCGGTTGGTCCCCGTCGGTGAAATGTCCTCCCACGGTCGATCCCCGGACCACCAGACCTGGGACGGGGATCAACACGTCTTCGCCGACGGGGGCCCCGTCGATCAGTGCAAGCAAGGCATTCGCCGCGGCTGCCCCCAGGGCAGCGGGGTCGGTCTGGACGCTGGTGAGGGCGGGGTGCAGGTACTGCGAGAACTCGGTGCAATCGAAGCCAGTCACGGCGACGTCCTCGGGAATGCGCAGCCCTCGACTTCTGATCGCGGTCATCCCGGCGGTCGCTGCGATGAGGTTGCAGTAGATGATCGCTGTGGCCCCGGCATCGAGCACCGCATTGGTGGCCAGGACGGCGGATCCACCGCTGTGGTCGGTTTCGGTGAGAAGGTCGGGAACCAGCCCCGCCTCTTCCATCGCCTCGACCCACGCTTCCCGGCGATGCTGAGCCTGGGCCATGGACTGCACTCCCCCGACATGGGCGATGCGTACCCGGCCAAGGCCGATCAGATGCCGCACGCACTCCTTGACCGGATTCCGCTCGTCGAAGTACACCGCCTGGAACGGCAATGGGGTTTCGGGATCGGGGTGGCCAAGGGTGACGACCGGAAGCCCGAGCTTGCCGAGCAGCTCGATTCTGGGGTCCACCAGCTGAAGGTCAGTGAGGATGAAACCGTCGGCGCGACCCTCGGCCGCGAGGCGTTCATAGGCTTGAGGTTCGTCCTCGAGGTGCTCCACAACCCTCAGCACCAAGGCGTAACCGCGTCCGGAGAGGGTTGCCTCCACCCCCACGATCAAGGCGGGGAAGAACGGGTCCGAGCCCAGCATTCGGGCACGAGTGATCACCAATCCCACAGCGAATGACTTCGCGACCGACAGGGCGCGGGCCCGAACACTGGGCTCCCAGCCCAGGTCTGCGGAAACCTTCAGGATGTGCTCACGCGTGCTGTCGCTGATGCCCGGTCGATCGTTCAGAGCGAAGGACACCGCCGACTTGCTCACGTTGGCGGCCTGCGCGACGTCCCGAATCGTAACTGCCATCAGAGCCACTCCATCGACCGGCTCAGCTGAGCCGATCATTTTTAGACTAAACCGGTTTAGTGGCAGAGTCAATGGCCGTACTCGTCACGGACAGATGCACCAGCCAGCCAGGAAACCAGCTCCCCAAATGGCGAGGCCGATCAGCACGACGGTGAGCCAATGGAGCCGCTGGCGTTCTCGGGGCTGGAACTCCAGGTCGTCTTCGTCGATGTCATCGGGTCGATGCTGACGCCGTCCCCCTCGAGCAGGTTGCTGTTGGCTTCGGTGCTGGGTTCAGTGCTGGGTGATGCCTTCGACCTGGAGCGAGAGCGCCAAACTCTGAGGCTGGTGACCGGCGCTGACGTCACAGACTTCGTTCTTGAGCACTACGACTCCCTCCCGGCGCAGTGGCGCGACTTGATTCCCCTTCGGACGGTCTTGGTCGTTGACCGAGACCCCCAAGCGGGCTGACGCACTGCCTCCGGCGCGGCACTCCCCCGATGTCAGCGCCCGTCGATACCGTCAGAATCGGCTCGGGCACGACGTAACCGTGCCACGATGCAGCAGGAGAGATGGCAGATGGTTCCCAGCACCAAAGAATCTCAGCGGGCAGCGCTGCACAAGACGATCTGGCAGATCGCCAACGATCTGCGCGGCAGCGTCGACGGGTGGGATTTCAAGAGCTACGTGCTGGGCTTCCTGTTCTACCGGTTCATCTCTGAAAACCTCACTGCCTACGTCAACGCCGGCGAGCATGCTTCAGGCGACGCCGATTTTGACTACCCAAACATGCACAACGACAAAGCCCAGATGGCAATGAAGGGCATCGTTGAGGAGAAGGGCTACTTCATCTTCCCCTCCGAGCTGTTCGCCAACGTCCGCGAGCAAGCCTCAACCGATCAGAACCTCAACGAGACCCTCGAGCGGGTCTTCAAGAACATCGAAGCCTCTGCAGTGGGCACCGACTCCGAGGATGACGTCAAAGGCCTCTTCGACGATCTAGACGTGAATAGCTCCAAGCTCGGCCCCACCGTCGAGAGCCGCAACAAGAAGCTGGTCAAGCTGCTCGATGCCATCGGTGAACTTCCCCTGGGCAACTTCGGCGACAACACGATCGATCTGTTCGGCGACGCCTACGAGTATTTGATGGGCATGTACGCCTCCCAAGCGGGCAAGTCCGGTGGTGAGTACTACACGCCCCAAGAGGTCTCCGAACTGCTGGCTCGCATCACCGTGGTCGGCAAGAAAAGCGTCAACAAAGTCTACGACCCGGCGTGCGGCTCGGGCTCACTGCTGTTGAAGTTCGCCAAGGTGCTCGGCAAAGATAACGTGCGCCAGGGCTTCTACCGCCAGGAGATCAACCTGACCACCTTCAACTTGGCGCGCATCAACATGTTCTTGCACGACATCAACTACGAGAAGTTCAGCCTCGCCCACGGCGACACCCTCATCAACCCAGCTCACCTCGACGAGGAGCCCTTCGAGGCGATCGTCTCCAACCCGCCCTACTCCATCAAGTGGGACGGCGATGCCGACCCGCTGCTGATCAACGACCCCCGCTACTCCCCTGCTGGTGTGCTCGCCCCGAAGTCGAAGGCCGATCTGGCTTTCACCATGCACATCTTGAGTTGGCTGGCCGTCAACGGCACCGCAGCCATCGTCGAGTTCCCCGGCGTGCTCTACCGCGGAGGTGCGGAGCGCAAGATTCGCCAGTACCTCATCGACAACAACTACGTGGACGCGGTCATTCAGCTTCCGCCAGACCTGTTCTTCGGCACCACCATCGCCACCTGCATCATCGTGTTGAAGAAGTCGAAGACTGACAACGCCGTGCTCTTCATCGACGCCTCGGCCGAGTTCACCCGCTTCGGCAACAAGAACAAGCTCACCGACGCCCACCAGGCCAAGGTCCTGGACGCCTTCATCGCCCGCACCGACGCCGATTACTTCAGCGTTCTCATTCCGAACGAGAAGCTGGCAGCCAACGACTACAACATCGCCGTCTCCAGCTACCTCGAAGCCGAAGACACCCGCGAGGTGGTCGACATCACCGAACTCAACGCTGAGATCGCCCGCATCGTGGCCCGGCAGGCTGAGTTGCGAACCGCCATCGATGAGATCGTGGCTGATCTGGAAGGCCAGAAGTGAGCGATCAGCCTGGCGGTGAGATTGCCGTCTACCAACGCGAGGACGGCTCGCCGGCGATCGAGGTGCGCCTCGAGGCGGACACTGTATGGCTCAGCCAACAGCAGCTTGCCGACCTTTTCGGCACGACCCGCGAGAACGTCACGATTCACCTGCGCAACATCTTCGATGAAGGTGAACTCGACCCGGCCGCAACCAGTAAGGATCTCTTACAGGTTCGCCAGGAGGGCTCCCGCACGGTGCGTCGGTCGGTTGCTCACTACAACCTGGACGCCATCATCTCGGTCGGCTACCGAGTGAAGTCGAGCACCGCAACCCGTTTCCGGATCTGGGCCACCGAACGGCTACGGGAGTATCTGGTCAAGGGCTTCACCATGGACGATGAACGCCTCAAGCAGTTGGGCGGCGGCCAGTATTGGCGCGAGCTGCTGGAGCGCATTCGCGACATTCGCAGCAGCGAAAAGGTGCTCTACCGCCAGGTACTCGATTTGTACGCCACCAGCATCGACTACGACAAGAGTGCCCCGGCCAGTGTGGAGTTCTTCAAGGTGGTGCAGAACAAGCTGCATTTCGCCGCCCACGGACGCACCGCTGCTGAGGTGATCTCCGAGCGCGCCGACGCAAGCAAGCCGAACATGGGGCTGACCACCTTCGCGGGCGATCATCCGCGCAAGTCGGAGGTGTCGGTGGCCAAGAACTACCTCGACGAGTCGGAGTTGAAAAAGCTGAACACCTTGGTGTCGGCCTACTTCGATGCCGCAGAGTTTCGCGCGCAGAGTCACCAGCCCACCTACATGGCCGACTGGCTCGCCCACCTCGATCGACTCATTACAGCCATGGACGCCCCGGTGCTCTCTGGCCCCGGCTCAGTCAGCCACCGGCAAGCGGTGGACAAAGCCGAAGGCGAGTACGCCAGGTTCCGTGCCGAGTTGGACGCAACGCCATCTGAGGTCGAGACGGCCTACCTGGAGACCATCAAGCAGGCCCAGCGCCAGATCGAGGGCAAGCCATGAGTCGCGTTGACGAGTTGGCTGCGGGGTTAGGCGGCGTGGGCGGGGTAGGGCTCGCCAAGCTCGGCGAGCTTTTCGACATGCGTTCTGGACGGTTCGTCGCGGCGGCCGATATCGCGCCCTTCCGAGACTCAGGCCACCCTTTCCCGTGCTACGGCGGCAATGGACTACGCGGCTACGTAAGCACGGCCAGCCACCGAGGGGCGCGGGTGCTTGTCGGACGCCAAGGCGCGCTCAGTGGAAACGTACATCGCGTAACCGGCGAGTTCTACGCCACCGAGCACGCCGTGGTGGTGGAGCCCACCCCCAATGTCGACGTCCAATGGGCCTTCCACATGCTCACCGCGATGAACCTCAATCAGTACGTTTCTCACGGGGCCCAACCCGGGCTCGCCGTGGGAACACTCAAGGCCCTCACCACCCGCGTACCCAGCCTCGAAACCCAGCGGCATGTGGCGTCCATCCTCGACGCGTTCACGGAGCTGGAAGCGGAACTGGAAGCTCGCCGCCGCCAGTACGAGCACTACAGCCAACAAGTCATCTCGTCGATTGCAGCACCCTGGGTGCGACTGGGTGACCTAGGCCATTGGCGCGGAGGCGTGACACCTTCCAAGGCCGTGGCCCGCTACTGGGAGTCAGGCGATATCCCTTGGCTGGCATCGATGGACGTGAGTGGAACCGAAAGCAACCAAATTCGTGGGCGAGTGACGTCGGTCGCGCTTGACGAGACCTCGCTGAAGGTCATTCCCGCGCCCTGCGTCGTTGTTGTCATGAGGTCAAATATCCTGCGACGTCGACTTCCTGTCGGTCTGGTGACGATACCCACAACCATCAACCAAGACGTCAGGGCGCTGATACCTCACGACGGCGTTGACGCCAACTATGTCTACCAGGCGCTTCAGACTGCCAGCGAAGCGATCCGGGAGTCCTGCGTTCGCACTGATGGGTCTATGGCCGCAGTCGATTCGAAGAGCTTCTTTGGCTACGAGATCCCGCTCCCATCATTCAGCGAACAGCAATTGATGGCCAAGAAACTCCGAGCCTTCGACGCCCTCGTAAACGACCTCACCGTCGGCCTCCCCGCCGAGCTTGCTGCCCGTCGCAAGCAATACGAGTACTACCGCGACAAGCTGTTGACCTTCAAGGAGGCACCCGCATGACCGTTGACCATCGGTATAACGAGAGATAAGTTTCGTTATATGAGAACTGAGGCGCCGCTGCTCGCACCGATCTTCCGGTCCGCCGGCCAAGCGCGCCTGCTCGCCGTCCTCCTACTCAGCGGCGAGGAGATGGGCATTCCGCTGATCGCCGAGCGTGCCGACCTTGCCTATCCGACCACACATCGCGAAGTCTCCCGCCTGGCAGACGCGGGCATTTTGATCACCCGTCAGGTCGGAAGATCCCTGCAAGTCCGGTCCAACCCCGATAGCCCTCTGACCGCGCCGCTGCGAGAAATCCTCGCGGTAGCCACCGGTCCGGCTGTGCTGTTGGAGCAGGCTCTCAGCGCTGTGGCCAGTATCGAGTCGGCCTTCCTTTACGGCTCGTTCGCTGCTCGGATGCGCGGGGTAGAGGGCCCGGCCCCCAACGACATCGACGTCATGGTGGTCGGCGACGTCGACGCCGGCGATGTATACCGGATCTGCAACGACGTGGAACCCACGGTTGGGCGTCCCGTGAATCCGACCATCCTCACGTCGGCCGAAATCGCGCAGAGCTCCGGCTTCATCGAGTCGCTCAAGGCCAACCCGGTGGTCCTGCTGGTGGGTGATCTTCCATGGTGACGCCCCTTACCGCAACCCAGCAGGCGGGTGTGGATGCGCTCATGCACGCCAAGCGCATCGGCAAGGTTCCCGCCGACCCGCAGCGCGCCGCCAAGTTCCTCAACCAGGCATCCAGGGCACTGGCCGATCTGCCGAACATCACTTACACAAACGTCACCTACACCGTGGCCTACGACGCCTGCCACGACGTGGGTGAGGCCATGCTTGCCGCCTACGGTTACCGCGCTCTCAACGGGCCTGGCCAGCACCAGGGGCTCGGACAGTACCTCGCAGCCGTTCTGGACTCGCCCCCAGGGGACGCAGCCGCGAGAATGTTCGACTCGCTGCGGCGCACCAGGAACCAGCAACGCTATGACGCGATTGACATAGGCAGGGCGCAAGCCACGCTCGCGGCAACAACCGTGGCCGACCTGCACAACGCCGCCCAGGAGCGAGGAATTGGCCATTGAGCGAAGTCACTCCACGCAGGTACGACCCCATCGCGGTCTCCGGGGAGAGCACCGTTGTTGCCGAGTACATTCCTGACGCTGCAAGTGCGTCGGCCTACCAATCCGAAGCCGAACTGGAGCGGGAACTGATCCGCCTACTCCAATCGCAGGCCTACGAGTATCTGCCGATCACTTCTGAGGCCGAGCTGGTGGCGAACCTGCGCACGCAGCTCGAAGCGCTGAACCACATCACGTTCTCTGATGGTGAGTGGAAGCAGTTCTTCACCGAGCGGGTGGCCAGCGCGAACGAGGGCATCGCCGAAAAGACGGTGCGCATTCAAGAAGACCACACGACGCAGCTATTGAAGCGCGATGACGGCTCCACCAAGAACGTTCGGCTCATCGACAAGACCAACATTCACAACAACCGGCTGCAGGTGATCAACCAGTACGAGGTGGCTGCGGCGGCTGAGTCCCACCCCCAGGTGGCTGAGCCTGTCGAAGCCCGGCAAACCCTTCGACAAGCTCAGGGAACTGGTGAAGAGGCATCCCTTCGACAGGCTCAGGGAACTAGTGGCGGCGCAGGCGGGCGTTACGCCAACCGCTACGACGTCACGATCCTGGTGAACGGCCTGCCGATGGTGCACATCGAGCTGAAGCGGCGCGGGGTTGATATTCGTGAGGCGTTCAACCAGATCGACCGCTACCAGCGCGATTCGTTCTGGGCGGGCTCGGGGCTGTTTCAGTACGTCCAGCTCTTCATCATCTCCAATGGGACGCTGACGAAGTACTACTCCAACACCACTCGCTTCCAGCACGTGAAGGAGGCCTCCGGGGCGCAGCGGCGTAAGAAGACCTCCAACAGCTTCGAGTTCACCTCGTGGTGGGCCGATGCAACCAACAAACCCATTCAAGAGCTGACCGCCTTCACCCGCACCTTCTTCGCCAAGCATGCGCTGCTGAACATCCTCACCAAATACTGCGTGCTCACCGCCGATCACACCCTGCTGGTGATGCGTCCCTACCAAATCGTCGCCACCGAGCGAATCTTGCAGCGGCTCGAAATCTCCACCAACTACAAGAAGCTCGGCACGGTGGCCGCTGGCGGCTACATCTGGCACACCACCGGCTCGGGCAAGACTCTGACCAGCTTCAAGACCGCGCAGTTGGCATCCAAGCTCCCTAGCGTTGACAAGGTGCTTTTCGTCGTTGACCGCAAGGACCTCGACTACCAGACCATGCGCGAATACGACCGCTTTGAGAAAGGCGCGGCCAACTCCAACACGTCCACGGCCAAGCTGAAGAAGCAGCTCGAAGACCCTGGTGCGCGCATCATCATCACCACCATTCAGAAGCTGTCGACCTTCATCGGCGCCAACGCCGGGCACGAGATCTACAGCGGGCATGTGGTGATCATTTTCGACGAGTGCCACCGCTCCCAGTTCGGCGACATGCACACCGCGATCACCAAGGCGTTCAAGCGCTACAACCTTTTTGGCTTCACCGGCACCCCGATCTTCGCGGTCAACGCCAGCGGTGGTGGCGACCCGAAACTGAAGACCACCGAGCAAGCCTTCGGCGAGAAGCTGCACACCTACACGATCGTGGACGCGATCACCGACAAGAACGTGCTGCCCTTCCGCATCGACTACGTGAACACCATCAAGGTGGGCAACATCATCGACAAAAAGGTGTCGGCCATCGACACCGAAGATGCGCTGCTCGATCCTCGGCGCATCCACGAGATCGTCGCCTACACCCTTGAACACTTCGACCAGAAGACCAAACGGTCGCAGGGCTATCAACATTCGATGGTGGCCAACGTGTCCGAGGTGGTGCAAGGCAAGCGCAAGGTGGAAGAGCTGAAGTTCGCCCGGCGAGTGCACGGCTTCAACGCCATCTTCGCCACCGCATCTATCGATGCCGCTCGGGCCTACTACAAGGATTTCAAATACCAACAGCTTGGTCTCACGCCCGATCGCCGGCTCAAGATCGGCCTGATCTACTCCTACGGCGCCAACGAAGCCGTGGACGATCAGCTCGACGAGGAAGGCTTCGACACCGAATCGCTGGGCCTTGATGCCAGGTCTTTCCTTGCCGAAGCCATCGCCGACTACAACGCCATGTTCGCCACCACCTACGACACCTCAGTAGACAAGTTCGCCAACTACTACAAAGACCTGTCGATGCGGCTGAAGAACCGAGATCTCGATCTCGTGATCGTGGTCAACATGTTCCTGACCGGCTTCGATGCCACCACGCTGAACACCTTGTTCGTCGACAAGAATCTGCGCGCCCACGGCCTGATTCAGGCCTACTCACGCACCAACCGCATCCTGAACTCGGTGAAGACCTACGGCAACATCGTCACCTTCCGAGACCTCGAGCAAGAGACCAACGACGCCATCGCGTTGTTCGGTAACCGGGACGCCCGCGGCGTCGTCCTCCTCAAGGCCTACGCCCACTACTACGCCGACTACACCGAGAAGGTCACCGAACTCCTGGACGCCTTCCCGCTCGGTGCGCCAATCGTTGGCGAGGCGGCCCAGAAGGAGTTCATCAAGCTGTTCGGCGCGATCCTGCGCCTGGAGAACATCCTCACCTCCTTCGACGAGTTCGCTGGCAGCGAGCTACTCACCCCGCGCCAAGCCCAGAACTACCGCAGCATCTACCTCGATCTGCACGCCGAGTTCCGCAAGGAGCGCGAAGCCGACAAAGAGTCGATCAACGACGACGTCGTCTTCGAAATCGAGCTGATCAAGCAAGTCGAGATCAACGTCGACTACATCCTCATGCTGGTCACCAAGTACCGCGACGAGCACGGCGATGGCGACGACAAGGAGCTACGGGCCGAAATCTCCCGCGCCGTGGACGCCAGCCCCACCCTGCGCAACAAGAAGGATCTCATCGAAGACTTCGTCGATTCCGTCTCGGCCAATGCAGCCGTGGACGCCGAATGGCAGGCCTTCATCGCCGCCCGCCGCGAAGCCGAACTCAACGCGATCATCGCCGAAGAGAACCTGCGCCCGGAGGAGGCCCGAGCCTTCATCGACAACGCCTTCCGCGACGGCGCGATCACCACCACCGGCACCGCCATCACCAAGGTGCTGCCGCCCACGTCCCGCTTCGCTGCCGACGGCGCCCACGCCGAGAGGAAGCAGCGCGTGATTGACCGGCTCGGCGAGTTCTTCGAGCGGTTCTTTGGGCTCATCTCGACTGGTGGCGAAGTCTGATGATCCAGGCCCGCACGGCCAGTAGCCACACTCCGCAGGTGAGTCAGCCACACGACGCTAGCGTCGTCACTCGGAGGGTGCAGGAGGCATCACATGGTCGATTGGGCAAGGTTCCTGACAACAGCATTCACCACGATCGCGCCCATGCTTCCGCCGATCATCGGAGTCTTCGCCGTGGTCTGTGCCCTCGTACTACCGATGCCACGCCGAGGCCCGCGCATTCTGCAGCGGCAAGATTCGTGGCGGCGATTCAAGGACGATGCGCGACGAGTGGTCATGGCGCGCGCCGGAAACCGGTGCGAGGGCGCCGTCTTTCTGGCCTGGGGTCGCTGCTCAGATGCCGCAGTCGAAGCCGATCACATCTACCCCTGGTCGAAATACGGGCCCACCACACCCCGCAATGGGCAGGCGCTGTGCACCAGCCACAACCGCAGCAAGGGCGCGATGCGTCCGCCCTGGTGGTACGTGTTGTCCTTGGAGCGCCGCCGCCGGTCCTATTTCCCGCCCGATGCGGACATCTGAGTCAACGCGAAGATGAGCAAGGGCGAACTGGAGGCGCACCTCACGAAGCGGCCCTAACGACCTCCGGTGACACCAGGCACGTTGCCAGGCACACCCACCCCCACGTTCACGCAACAATGCGAGAGTCCACTCACCCCGCACCAGCAACCAACTGAAGGCAGACCACCCAGATGCATGAGATCAAGTGCCCCCACTGCGGCAAGGCCTTCACGATCGACGAAGCTGGCTACGCCGAGATCATCAAGCAGATTCGTGACAGCGAGTTCGAAGACCAACTCCACCAGCGCCTCGAGCTGGCCGAGCAAGATAAGCAGAACGCCATCGAGCTTGCTCAGGCGAAGGCAGCCAGCGACCTGCAGGCAAAGTCCGCCGCCAAGGATGCAGAGATTCAAGGCCTGCAAGCACAGCTCGATGCGGGCGCTATGGCCCAGCAGCTCGCCGTGACCGAGGCCCTCAGCGCGGTCGAAAAGGAGCGCGACGCGCTGGCCAGCCAGATCAAGCAGGCCGAGCTCGACAAGCAGAGCGCCGTCCAACTCGCCCAGGCGAAGGCCACCAGCGACCTGCAGGCAACGTCCGCCGCGAAAGACGCCGAGATTCAAGCCTTGAAAGCCACTCTGGACGCTCGCGCGGTGGCCCAGCAGCTTGCGGTCACCGATGCCGTCGCCGTCGTGGCGAAGCAGCGCGACGATCTGCAGAACAACCTTCAGCGAGCAGAGCTGGAGAAGCAGCTCGCCGAGAAAGCCCTGAAAGACAAGTACGAGACCCAGATCAGGGATCGCGACGACGCCATCGAACGCCTCCGCGACATGAAGGCAAAGCTGTCCACCAAGATGATCGGCGAAACCCTTGAGCAGCACTGCGAAACCGAGTTCAACCGCCTGCGCGCCACCGCCTTCCCGAAGGCCTACTTCGAGAAGGACAACGACGCCCGCACCGGCAGCAAGGGCGATTTCATCTTCCGCGACGTCGACGATGCCGGCACCGAGATCGTCTCGATCATGTTCGAGATGAAGAACGAGAACGACGAAACCGCCACCAAGCACAAGAACGAGGACTTCCTCAAGGAGCTCGACAAGGACCGCACCGAGAAGGGCTGCGAGTACGCGATCCTGGTTACCTTGCTCGAGCCTGACAGTGAGCTCTATAACACCGGCATCGTCGACGTCTCGCACCGCTACCCGAAGATGTACGTCGTCCGCCCGCAGTTCTTCCTGCAGATGATCACCCTGCTGCGAAACGCTGCGCTGAGCTCACTGCAGTACAAATCTGAGCTCGCCCTGGTCAAGGCGCAGAACATCGACATCACGAACTTCGAGGACGAGCTCAATTCATTCAAGACGGCCTTTCTGAAGAACTCCGACCTCGCAACCAGGCGTTTCCAGACCGCGATCGATGAGATCGACAAGTCCATCGAGCACCTGCAGAAGACGAGGGACGCTCTCGTCGGTGTCAACCGCAACCTGCGCCTGGCCAACGACAAAGCCCAAGACGTCACCATCAAGAAGCTCACCAGGGGCAACCCGACCATGGCCGCCAAGTTCGCCGAACTGCCGCAGCTCACCCCGCCAGACCAGAAGTAACTCCCCCGACCCCGGCGAGTGAGCGCACAACTGTCGGTGCGTCCTGCAACGCTGTCTCTTGCCAACGAGCACCCGAGCCGCGGCCGGCCGGGCGCTTCCGCAGCTCAACCAGATGAGGAGTACCGAATGCCGTGGAGTGATCTGTCGATGGCCGGGCTCGACCTCGAAACCACCAGCACCGACCCCGAGCATGCCCAAATCGTCACCGCCTGCGTCGGCCTGCAAACCGGCCAGGGCTGGACGGCGCAGACCTGGCTGTTACGCCAAAGCGCGCGGATTCCTGCCGAGGCCACCGCAATTCATGGCATCACCACCGAATATGCCAACACCCACGGAAAAGACTCCGCTGCCGCGTTGACCCAGGTCCGCGATGCGCTTTACCAGCACTGGAGCGAGGGCCACCCCGTCGTGACGTTCAGCGCCCCCTACGACCTGACCGTCCTCGACCGAAACCTGCGACGCGCAGGCTTGGGCGGCCTCGAGATACGCGGCCCCATTCTCGATCCGCGCGTGATCGATAAAGAAGTCGACAGATACCGCAAGGGACGCCGCCAACTTGGCGATGTGTGCGCTCGATACGGCATCCGGCTGACCTCCAGCGAAGCCCACCACGCCGACACCGACGCCCGCGCCGCGTGCTCCCTGACGCGCAAGCTCGGAGCATCAAGGCCCCCTCAGTCCAACAGCCCCCTCGGCGCACGCCCCCTGGCAGACATTCACGCCTGGCAGGCAGATGCCTATCGAACGGCAATGATCGAATTCGCGGATTACCGCCGACAGCAGGGCCAGCCCCTCGATGACGCGAACGGTGAATGGCCTTTGCGAGAGTTTGCGGGCATGGCGCGCTAGGGCCGTAACTTTTTCGCAGAGCGCGAGCAACTCGCCCGCCCTCACCCGAACTAGCCCAACACCGTGCTGGCCAGGATGCCCGCCGGGGCCTAACCGCCCGATGTCTCTATGTCTCAATCATTGCGACACGCGATCTGTCCCCGTTGGTCGAACTCGACCTCCTTGCACCGCATTGCAAGGCCCGCGCACGTTACTACTCGGCTAGCGACCCGCTGCAGGAACAGACGCGGCTCATCAGGCACCAGCGAGATTCAACGAGTACAAACACCATCGGTCTCGCTGCTCCACCGCCCGAAACGGAGCCCTGGGTCACCGTCCCCCCTCGCGAGCCCAGACCGCTTCTCCAATATTGGGCAGGCCCTGGAACATGGCTGTCTTGACCTTCAACTCGGCGATGTACCAAGGCCCCTTCACCTTGGACGCGTAGCCCTTGGGCACGTTGCCGTTCTTGGCCTTGCTGTCGTTCCACGGGACCAGCGTGTAGGCCTAGTTGGCGAGCAGCACGGCCCTCAGCGAGCCGATCTACTCCTCTGGGCCCGGGTTACCCACATCCTTCGGCCGATTCAGCTCATCCTCGGGGTGAACAGTCGTCCCGGGGTTACCCACATCTTCTGGCTGATCCAGTTCCTTCTCGGAGTCAGCAGTCTGCCCGGGGTTACCCACGGACCTATCCGTCATGGGATTCTCATTGGACACGATCTCTCCTCATCTCTCGCGCCGACAGCCCGGTCGAAAAGTCTCGAGGAGACTGCATCTACCTACCCAATCCACGCTTCCAGGAATCACAGGCCCGCTGCCCCGGCAACCCGACCGGGCCAGGCGAAGGAGGGGAATCGGGATGGGGTCTTGAAGGCCCTCCGCAGGTGGCCCTATTCGTGGGTGTCCACCCGCTGCGGCTCCCCGCTCTGACCATCGCGCAGGGCAGTTCCGAGGAGGGGCAGCAGCCGGGCTCAACTAGATCGAGTCGAAGGAGAACCAGTCGACGCCGGTCGCACTCAGTTGCCAGGTCGCCCAGTCCGAGGACGTATAGAGCTTCTTCTGCTTGCTCACGTACTGCAGGTGCAGGTAGAAGGGGAAAGGCGTGCGCGACGCGGTGGCGGTGAGCAAAAATGGCGCATCCATCGGGGGAATGTTGTTGTAGTAGAGGGCACTCCCCCGGCGCATCAGCACCCGAAGGGAATCGGTGGCAAAGCCGTCCATTTTGACGCCCACCTTGGTCCAGGGGTCGTCCTCCCAACGCGCCCACACCTCGCGCTTGCTGTTGCGGAACACCACCGAGTGACCGGAGGCGACCACTGGCGTCCGATCCGAGGTGCCGAAGAACGTGGGGGCGAGGGCCAGGTTTCGGGTCGCGTACAGCTTGCTGCCCTTCCGGATTACCAGGAGGGTGCTGAATGCGGTGGACATGTAGTCACCGCTGAGGGCGAACCCAGAGGTGTTGGTAGCGACGCGGTTGAACACCAGATTGCTCCCGGAGGCCCACACGGCCTTGCCCTTGGTGCGATACGCCATCAGGCAGCCGCTGACCACGGGCGTCGTGGCCGACTTCGCGACCTTCGTGAGGGGGTAGGCGATGCCCCGGGAGGCGTAGATGGTGCTGCCTTTGCGCACCACGATGATGCAGGTGGAGGCGACGGCGTCTGTTGCGTGGGTGGCAACCGAGTGCCAGGTGTCGTCGAAACGACGCTTGATCCGCACCTCGCCGCTGGTGGTGACGACCACGATCACGCCCTCGCCTTGCCCGCGGAAAACCTTGCGCACCTTGGTTGCGATCAGAACCCACGGGTCAGTGGTCGCCGCACGGGCGTACAGCTTGGTGCCCTTGCGGATCAGGCCGTAGTCGTACTGGACGGTGGCAGCCGGCTGCACCGGCGCAGCGAGCGCCTGCGGGGCCGTCCACACCAGGCCCGCAGCCACCATCATCAAGGACGCGAGCATTCCGATGTGCTTACGCACCATTTCCCCCCAAAGCCATCGACAGGTGGGCTCCAGCGCCCGGATGTGCGGACACCGCAGCTCCCGATGAAAGGACGCATTCCTTCAGGGGCCAGTGTCGCACCTGGCACGCCCAATTGGTTGTCACCGCTTTTGGGGACAAAGACCCGATTTGCCGCGTCCGTCAGGGCCCTGCCGGGCTTTGGTTCCACTGAGCGGGCCGCTGGCTCTCGGCAGGCGCCATGTTGAACCCCGCTCTGGATCACGAAGCCCACCAGGCCCTCTGGATCTAGCCATGAGGCACAAACTGCTAGTGGGCCCAGTGGGATTCGAACCCACAACCCGCGGATGAACAGTCCGTTACTCTGCCGATTGAGCTACAGGCCCGCGGATGCACCTGAACCCGGGCGGCGTCCGGTACATCCTGGATCGTGGCAATCTCGATTTGGGCCAGAGTGAGGATGGGGGCCTGCATCGTGTCATCGTGCAGCTTCCGAGATAGCCGCTTGCGCTCGTCCTCCTGAGCCTCGGTGGCGAGCTCGATGTAGGTCTCCAGGTTCTTGTTGGCGATCGACAAAGCAGCCAGGCCATCGCGGATGCTGGCGTGATGCCAGATATCTCGATGTCTCAATCATAAGGACATCGGCCAGCGGCCGCCGGTACTGGACATGTCGCCGTACGGCGACTTGCCGGACTGTTGCCGAGCGACTACATTGATAGATGTCGCCGCTCGGCAACATGGAGGTGTCATGTTAAGAACCACCCAGGACCTAGCCACCGCCGTCCGCCAGGCCAGAAATGAACGCGGCCTAACTCAGGCCCAGCTTGCCCAACGCGCCGGGGTCGGTCGCGACTGGCTCGGACGCCTCGAACAAGGCAACCCCCGACTCGAACTCTCCAAGGTGCTCGACACCTTGGCCGCACTCGGGCTCTCGCTGTCGGTGGTGGCAGCACCAGTGGCGGAACCTGCTGCTGATCCCTTCACCGCCGTATTTGAGGCACTGCGATGAACGACGATCTGTCGGTCTATCTCGACGGCACCCTTGTCGGCGCACTAACCCAAACCCGACAGGGGTCGCTCGGGTTCGCCTACGACCCCGCCCATCTCGCTCTGTCCGATCCCACGCCGCTGTCACTCTCGCTCCCCCTGCGCGCCGGGACGCACCCCAATCGGGTAGTGCGCGCCTTCCTCGAAGGCCTGCTGCCCGACAACCAAGCGGTTCGGGAACGCTGGGGTGCCACCTATGGGGTGTCTGCGAACAACCCATTCGCACTCCTGCGGCAAGTGGGCCGGGACGCCGCAGGCGCGGTCCAAGTCCTGCCTGCTGAGGAGGCCAATGCCGATGCCGCGCAGCGCATGGGCGACATCGACTGGCTGAGCGAGGCGGGGTTTATTGCGCTGGTTCGCGACCTCGCCGAGCATCGCAGCGACTGGAACCCCGGTCGGTACGCCAGCCGGTGGAGTCTCGCTGGAGCCCAATCGAAGGTAGCCCTCTACCGCGACGCCACGAGCGGCGCGTGGGGTGTCCCTCGGGATTCGACACCCACCACCCACATCATCAAGCCGGCCATCGACGGCCTTGACGACCACCACATAAACGAGGTGCTCTGCCAGCGGACGGCCGCCCATCTGGGGCTCCCAGCCGCAGCTTCGGAACTGGTCGAAATCGGCGACGTGCGCGCCATCATCTCCTCCCGCTACGACCGCACTCGCGATGCGGCGGGACGACTCCACCGCCTGCATCAAGAGGACCTCTGTCAAGCACTGTCGGTTCACCCCAACCAGAAATATCAGGCCGACGGCGGCCCTGGCGTGGGCGAAATCGCCGACCTGTTCACCCGGCTTGACGTGACCGATCGCCAGGCCAGCGCGCAACGCTTCTTCGATGCCGTGGCCTACAACGTGCTCATCGGCGGCACGGATGCGCACGCCAAGAACTATTCGCTACTGCTAGCTGGCCGCCGAGCCCAACTCGCGCCGCTCTACGATCTGGCCTCGGCCGTCGCCTACCCATCGGATCGGCCGCTGGAGTCGTCGATGAAGGTCGGAGACCACCGCATCATGCGCGAGATCTCGCCTGGCGACTGGGCCAAGACCGGAAGGCGACTCGGCATCGGAGCCGTCGCTGCCACGAGCCGCGTCTTCGATCTCCGCGAGTCCCTCCCTCGGGCCCTTGATGCGTCCCTGGAATCGCTGCCGGTTTCCGTCCACGATCGCGGCCGCGCATTGGCAGACCAGATCGAGGCGCACGCGTCCTCCCTAGCCCGGCAGTGGAGCTAATCGATCTCTGCCGCCTGGCCCGAGCAACGCCCTGAGCTCGGAGGACCCACACCAGCAGGCCCAACCAACCGCAATAAGTGGGCCCAGTGGGAACCGAACCCACAACCCGCGGATTAAAAGTCCGCTCCCAACTAGCTGTCTACTAGGCTTCTAGCGGCGCCTGATGCATACCGTGCACTAGCCGTGCATCAAACTGGCTTTTCGCACCTGAGGTGGGAGTGAGCGGGACACGCCGGTGGGGCCGGAGTTGTGAGGTAGGGGGTCGAGGCCCTCAGGATCAGGAGTTACCACACTTCTGCACCAAGGACCCCCGACCTGTGTCTGAGCCTACGGGCTGCGCCGAGCGCTGCCACTCCCACGATTCCTATTGCGACAACTGTGACCTGTTGGTCGGCCTGGACCGGTTGCATGTGATCGGTGTCGAACGCGAAGAGGGTGGTGGTTGACGGTGACGGTGGAGTCGGCGCCGCAGGTGATGGGTTGCCCGGTCTGCGGGGTGGTCGCCTCGAGCCATGGCCGCCGGGTGGTGCGGCTGGTCGACAGCCCGTGTTTCGGCCGGCCGGCCGGCCGAGTTGCGGTGGCGGAAACGGACCTGGGAATGCCCCGAGCCGGCCTGCCCGACCGGGGTATTCACCGAGCAGGACGAGACCATCGCGAAACCCCGCGCGATGCTGACCGCCAGGGCGTGCCGGTGGGCGGTGCACCAGATCCGCCGCGAGCACGGCTCGGTGTCCGGGATGGCCCGCCAACTCGGTACCGCGTGGAAGACGGTGTGGGGCTCGATCAAGCCGATCCTGACCGCCGCGGCAGCTGATGAGTCCCACTTCGCCGGCGTGACCACCTTGGGCGTCGACGAACACATCTGGCACCACGTCAGTCCCGTCCGGCGGGGCCCCAAGGAACTCACCGGCATGGTCGATCTGGCCCGCGACAAGCACGGACGCACCCACGCCAGGCTCCTCGACCTGGTCCCGGGCCGCTCCGGCACCGTGTACGCCGACTGGCTCAAGGCCCGCGGTGATGCGTTCCGGCGCCGCGTTCAGGTGGCCACGTTGGATCCGTTCCGGGGCTACAAGAACGCCATCGACGACCAGTTGGCCGACGCGACCGCCGTGTTGGATGCGTTTCATGTAGTCAAACTCGCCACCCAGGCCGTTGACGAGGTCCGCCGCCGCGTCCAACAAGACATCCACGGCCACCACGGCCGGGCCGGCGACCCGCTGTACCGAATCCGGAACATCCTGCGGGCCGGACAGGAGAACCTCACCGAATGCCAACAGCACCGCCTCGCCGAAGCCATCGCCGCTGACGACCGGCACAACGAAGTGTGGGTCGCCTGGCAGTGCGCCCAACGCGTCCGGGCCGTCTACCAACAGAACGACCCGGCCACCGGCCGGGCACTCGCCGAGAGAATCCTGGCCGGCTTTCCCACCTGCCCGATCCCCGAGATCGCCCGACTCGGCAAGACCCTGAAACAGTGGCGCGACGCGTTCCTGGGCTACTTCCACACCGGCGGCGCGAACAATGGCGGAACTGAGGCAATCAACGGTCTCATCGAACTCCACCGACGCATCGCCAGAGGCTTCCGAAACCCCGAGAACTACCGGCTACGCATGCTCCTCATCGCCGGCGGACTCGACCAGCCCCCACCCCAAGTGTGAAGAGCCGGTAATGGTCGCAGGCGACGTCGCCGGTGTCACCGTTGCGCACCTTGCCCGGGGTGTGGCTGAAGGTGTCCCAGATGGAGGGGGCGCGCCCGTCCTCGCTGAGCGCGCCCCCGATCTGGTAGGAGGCCGTGGCGGTGCCGAACACGAAACCGGCAGGGAAAACGGGAGCGTCGCTGCGCTCGGCGGACTCACTCATGAATCTACGCCACACCGCCTCCTGGACCCCGGACGAGGGTCCTCGTAGGTGCCCTGACGGGTGTAGGTGTAGCCGCAGGTCGGCGAGTGAGGGTGGCGTTCTGGTGGTCGGCCGCGCGGGCGCCTTCCTGCGCAGCCACGATCGCGAACACGAACAGCAATCGCGAACCGACAACCTGCCACACAGGAACTTGCGATCGGATCAGCCGCTCGATTGCGTTCTCACGAGACCGGTGAGAAGGATCCGCATCCAGATCGATCGGATCTGAGTCATCTGGCGGAGGACAACATGGGGGGCTGCCCCACATGTGCCCCACGCACCCCGATTGTTCTCGCCAGAAGTGCACGAAACCCCTCGCCAGAGATGGTTCTCTGACGGTGCGCGACAGGTTCAACTCCTCTTTCGCGCACTCGATGTGGTCCTGACGAGGGCAAACGCTCTCGATTCTTGCGGAGGATGCGACCTCTCGCGCGTGAATGCCCGATCGGCGAATCGCACTGACAAGGGGTTCCGCGCCGGGCTGTCGCGTGCGGCCACCTCTTCATCGGAGGTCTTGTCCCTCGTCCACCCCACAGCCATCCGCAGCCGAAAAGGCTTCCCACTAGGTCTTAAGGGTGGCGCAGGCGCCTCGTGGAGACGCGGCCTGCCCTTCGTTCGCGGCGACCACACCGAACCGGCACGCCCTCAGGCCTGCCTGAATCGCCAATCGTCGTGGACATCTTCGCGACTCGGCGATTAAGTCCACCGCCACCGGCGAATTCCACTCGCTCCCGGAACCCGTCTTCGGGTCTCAAGCTCGTACGCTTAACGCCCACGTTAGGCGGAATGGCGGTCATCGCCAGAACTCCCTTCGGCGACCGACGGAGCCTTTTCCGCCACCACGACATCCACGCCCTGCTCACGGACGCCGTCGATAAAGGACGCCGGCGCAGCCGCGTCCGTGATCAGGTGCGTGAAGTCCCGGATCTCGCCAAGGCGGTATATCGCACCCATGTCGATCTTGGAGCTGTCGACCAGCAGCAGTCGTACCGGCGCGACGGCGATCATCGCCTGTTTCACTTCGACGATTTGGGAATCCTGATGCAGCGTGGCGTTTCCCAGGACGGCGGAGCAGGATGCGATCAGCACGTCGGCGTAGACGTTCGAGATCATCTGCTGGCAGAGGATGCCGAGGAAGGCCTGATACCGCGCCACGTAATCGCCCCCCAGCCCGATAAGTCGGTGCTTCGTCCTGGAGGTGACGTAGGCCATCGTCGGCACGCAGTTCGTGATCACAGTGATCGGATCGGTCGGATCGACCGCGCGCAGCGCGGCAAGGGCCGTTGTCGACTCATCGAAGATCACGGCCTGCCCGACGTCGATGAACCGTGCCGCAGCGCGGCCGATCGCTGCCTTGGCCTCGACAGCGGTGGTGAGGCGATATTGGAGGTCGCTCTCGAAAATGCTCGATCGGGTCGCAGTCGCTCCGCCCCTGACCTTGCGCAGGACGCCCTCCGTCTCCAACGCATCGAGGTCGCGGTGCACGGTCATGCGACTGACCCCGGTGGCACGCACCAGCTCGTCGACCGTCACAGACCCGTCCATGCGGACCCTGTCGGTGATGAACTGATGCCGAGCAGCCGCCGATCTGTGGAGCCGTCCGCCGGGCTGAAGCGTCCTGCCAACCATTGCCGTCCTCCCCTCGGTGCGTCGATGTTACTGCCCGCGCCTGAGATGTGCCACATAACGCGTTCTGGGACAAGTATGGAACAAATATCTCAAGATTGGGGTTGCGTATGTAACATTTATGGCGTATTTTTATCACACACGTACCACTGCTGATCACGTGAGATTGAGAGAGTCATGCCTCATCTGTTGAACGATCCTGCCGACTTCGCCGACGAGGCGCTGGCCGGACTTGTCGCCGCCCACCCCCGTCACGTCCGCGCCGTCCACGGCGGCGTCGTTCGTGCCCGGCGTGCACCCAAGGGGGAGGTCGCTGTCGTCATCGGAGGCGGCAGCGGCCACTATCCCGCTTTCGCTGGCTGGGTCGGTCCCGGCCTGGCGCACGGAGCCGCCTGCGGCAACATCTTTGCCTCGCCGGCGGCATCGCAGGTCTACTCCGTGATCCGCGCAGTCGACCGCGGCGCCGGCGTCTTCGTCAGCTTCGGGAACTACGCAGGGGACGTGCTGCACTTCGGCCAGGCCGCCGACCGGGCGCGGGCCGAAGGCATCGACGTCCGCATCCTGACGGTCACCGATGATGTCGCATCCGGTCCAGCTTCGGATCGGGCCCGACGCCGCGGTATCGCCGGCGACCTCGCTGTGTTCAAGATCGCAGCGGCAGCCGCAGCCACTGGAGCCTCCCTTGACGAGGTGGAACGGGCCGCGACTCACGCCAACGACCGAACGGTCACGCTCGGCATCGCCTTCGATGGCTGCACGCTCCCCGGAGCCGACCACCCGCTCTTCACCGTGCCGGAAGGTCAGATGAGTATCGGCCTCGGCATTCACGGCGAGCCCGGCTTGGAGGATCGTCCGACGGCTTCGGCCAGCGAGATCGCTGCACTGTTGGTCGAACGCCTGCTTGTCGAGGCGCCCGCCGACGGCACCAAGCGCATCACCGTCCTCTTCAACGGGCTGGGCACCGTCAAGTACGAGGAGCTCTTCCTCGCGTACGGAAGCGTGCACGCCTTGCTCACCGAGGCGGGCTACCAGATCGTCGAGCCCGTGGTCGGCGAGCAGTGCACGTCGCTGGACATGGCCGGCGTCTCGCTCACCATCATGTTCCTCGACGAGGAGCTCGAACAGCTCTGGCTCGCGCCCTGCGACACCCCGGCCTACCGGCTCGGCTCAGTCGCTGAACCGACGGGGGCCGAGGAAGGGTATGAAGCCGAAGAAGACGAGACGATGGAGGCCATTCCCGAGGCGACCGACGTATCCCGTGTGGCCGCACATCAGGTAGCTTCGCTTCTCGGCTCCGTCCGCGACCTGCTCGAGGCCAACGAGGCGCACCTCGGCGACCTCGACGCGGTAGCTGGCGACGGCGACCACGGGATCGGGATGGTGCGAGGAGGGCGGGCCGCAGCGAAGGCTGCCGCCGAGCTGGCTCAGCAGGGGGCCGGTGCGAAGACCACGCTGGCGCGCGCCGGCGATGCGTGGGCAGAACGCGCCGGCGGTACGTCGGGGGCGCTCTGGGGCGCCATCCTGCGGGCAGTTGCCTCGCATCTTGACGACTCGTCCGCGCCGGAAGCGGAGACACTGCGACTCGCCGCCATCAGCGCGGTCAAGGCCGTGCGGGAGCTTGGTGGCGCAGTACCCGGCGACAAGACGATGGTCGACGCGATGGCGCCGTTCAGCTCCCAGCTCGAGGGAGCTCCCACGCTCAACGCTGCCATCTGGAGCGCCGCCGTCGCCGCCGCCAAGATCGGGGTCGAGAGCACCACGAACATCGTCGCTCGCCTCGGCAGGGCCCGGACTCACGCGGGCGCCAGCCTCGGTACCCCGGACCCCGGCGCCGTGTCCTTCGCCCTCATCGTCGACCGCCTCGGTGAGGCGTCCGCCGAACTTGACCACCTGCCCGCCGCCACGGAGGCCTGACATGACCCTTCCCACTGAACACCAAGCGCAAGGCCTTCGCCTCATCGTGGGCTGCGATGAGGCCGGTCTCCAGTACAAGGAGGCCATCCGCGCTGACCTGGAGGGCGATCCTCGGGTAGCCAGCGTCGTCGACGTCGGCGTCAGCGGGACCGAGGACACGGCGTACCCCCACGTTGCCGTCGCAGCAGCCCGGCTTGTCGCTGCCGGTAAGGCCGACCGCGCCATCCTGATCTGCGGCACGGGGCTCGGCGTTGCGATCAGCGCCAACAAGGTGAAGGGAATCCGTGCGGTGACTGCCCACGACTCGTTCTCGGTCGAGCGCTCGATCCTTTCCAACGACGCCCAGGTCCTCTGCATGGGCCAGCGCGTCATCGGCATCGAACTCGCCCGCAGGCTCGCGCGCGAGTGGCTTGGCTACGCCTTCGATCCGGCCAGCAACAGCGCCGAGAAGGTCCGCGCCATCTCCGAGTATGAGGAAGTACCCGGAGTAGCACCGGGGGCCCTCACTCCCACGCAACTCACAAGGAGATAACGTTGTCCAGCCACACCACGACGCCCGCCCGGCGGGCACTGGTAGCGGTGAGCCTGAAGATGTACCTGACGGCAGCCGAGACCATGGAGTGGGTCAGCGACGTCCGCACGGTCGTCGAGGAGCGCGGGGCTGGGGCCGTCGAGGTGGTCGTCCTGCCGAGCTTTCCAGTGCTGGAGTCAACCGCAGCGACCCTGGCTGGCACCAGCGTCCGCTGGGGCGCACAGGATGTCGCGCCGAGCTCTGCTGGTGCACAGACCGGTGAAGTCTCCGCCGCCATGCTCGTCGAACTCGGCTGCACCTATGTTGAGCTCGCGCACGCCGAGCGGCGCAGCATCTTCGGCGAGGACGATTGCCTGGTCCTGGCGAAGCTGCGCCAGGTTCTCGGGGCCGGGCTGGCACCGCTGTACTGCGTCGGCGAGGAGGAGCAGGGGTCAACGGCCCAGGCCGTAGAGGGCTGCCTACGCGAGTTGGAACCGGTCTTTGAGTCGGTCCGTGGCCACGCGCCGGCTCTGGTCGTCGCCTACGAACCGCGTTGGGCCATCGGGACCGAAGCGCCCGCGCCCGCTGAGCACGTCCGGCAGGTGTGTGCTGCGATCCGCCGGGCGGCCCCCGACGATGCGATCCGCGTGCTCTACGGCGGTAGCGCCGGGCCGGGGACCTTCACGGCGCTGCAACCCGACGTGGACGGCGTGTTCCTCGGGCGGTTCGCCCATGACATCAAGAAATTCGCCGCTGTCCTCGACGAGGTCAACGACTGCAGGACCAACAACCCCTAAGGAGACCACCCATGTACACAGCAGAGACCTGGCCGATCGCATGCAACATGCTGTCCTTCGGCAGCACGCTGCGCGACGGCACACCCATGAAGGACGCTCCAGCGGAGGTGTGGGACGACGCGATGAAGCAGGTTGTCGACCTCGGGTTCGATGCGATCGACCCCACCGATGCCTGGGTGCCGCTGGCGGCGATGAGCGACGAGCGCCTCAACGAGTTCCGGGACGTACTGAGGTCGAACAACCTAACGATCCCGTCGATCTCGATGACGCGGAGTTCTTTGGTCGACGCTGAAAAGGGCGACTACTACCTGGATTTCGCCCACAAGACCATCGACCTCGCCCCGACGTTCGGCGCCACCATCGTCAACATCGGCTTCATGCAGGCCCTCAAGCCGGCCCAGGCGAAGGCTCTCTGGTTCTGGCTCGAGGAGGGTCACCACGACGATCCGAGCCAGCGCGACAAGGCCATCGAGCGCACCCGCGAGCTCGCCGAGCACGCCGGGCGCCAGGGGATCCAGCTGTCACTGGAGATGTATGAGGACACCTTCGTCGGGACACCGGCCGAAGCGGTCCAGTTTGTCAAGGACGTCGGCCACGAGTCCGTCGGCCTCAATCCAGACCTGGGCAACCTGCTCCGCCTGCACCGGCCGATGCCCCATTGGAACGAGATGTTCGAGACCGTGCTCCCCTACTGCAACTTCTGGCACATCAAGAACTACACGCGCGACTTCGACCCGGTCACCGGCGCCTACGCCACCGCGCCAATGCCGCTGGAGTACGGCTACGTGAACTACCGCACCGTGATCCGCCGGGCACTCGAGCTGGGCTACTCCGGGCCGTTCTGCTGCGAGCACTACGGCAGCGATTCCATCGGTGTGTGCGCGCAGAACGCCCGCTACATCCGCCAGGTCCTGTCGTCCGCACTCCGCTGACGCCAGCAAGCTCGCGAAAAACACAAGGAGAAACGTAGTGAAGCGAATCGAAACCGTCACCGTCGTCGGCGCCGGATACATGGGTGGTGGCATCGCCCAGAGCCTCGCGCTCGCCGGCATGGACGTCACCGTCGTTGACCACGACCCCGAAACCACCACGAGCCAGTTCGCTCGGCTGATGGAGGAGGCCCAGCAGTTCGAGGACCAGGGCCTCTACCCCAAGGGGGCCGTCGAAAAGATCAACCAGAACCTGAAGTGTGGCACCACCATCGAGGAGGCTGTCGCCGACGTCGACTTTATCGAGGAGGCGGTGTTCGAACGGCTCGACGTCAAGCAGGACGTCCTCCAGCGGATCAGCAAGAACTGCCGACCCGACGCGATCATCGGCACCAACACCTCGACCATTCCGGTGCGCCTGCTCGCACCGTCGGTCAGTAATCCGGAGCGCTTCCTCACGGTTCACTTCTCCAATCCGGCGCCGTTCATCCCCGGTGTGGAGCTGGTGGCAGGAGAGGCAACCCACCTCGATGCGATCGAGGCCGTCAAGGACGTCCTGGCCCGGGCCGGACGACAGGGCGCTCAAGTCGCCGACACCCCAGGCATGGTCCTGAACCGCCTTCAGTACGCGCTGCTGAAGGAGGCGACCGCCTGCGTCGAGGAGGGTGTGGCGACGCCGGAGGACGTGGACATCATCGTCCGAACCACGTTCGGCTTCCGGCTGGGTTTCTTCGGCCCCTTTGCCATCGCCGATCAAGCCGGTCTTGACGTCTACGCCGGTGGCTTCAAGACGTTCGAGGACGCGTACGGTCCGCGGCTGGCCACACCCGCCCTGCTGACCGAGGCCGTGGCGGCGGGCCGAATGGGCATCAAGAACGGCAAGGGCATCACGGGCGACTTCGACGACAAGACGAAGGCAGACCTGATCGCTTACCGCAACAAGGCGTACTCACGCATGGGCGAACTCCTGGCCGAGCTCGGCCCGGCACCCCGTGGCACCAAGGCCACCGCAGCATCCACCGACCAAGGAAAGGCGTAGCGGAGACGGCGGGCGGTCCTTCGCAGGGCCGCCCGCGTCCGCTCAGGACAACACCATGGAGAAAGCACTAACTGCCAAGATCACTTGGCGCATCATTCCCTTCGTGATGATGCTATACACCGTTGCGTACATCGACCGTTCCGCCGTCGGCTTCGCCCAGCTGCACATGGGGACCGACATCGGCATCAACGCGGCTGCGTACGGGTTCGGCGCCGGCCTGTTCTTCCTCGGGTACTTCCTCTTCGAGGTCCCGAGCAACTGGATCCTCCCGAAGGTGGGACCCCGCAAGTGGTTCGCACGCATCCTCATCACCTGGGGCCTCATCACTGCCGCCATGGCGTTCGCGAACGGTCCGACCAGCTTCTACGTCCTGCGGTTCCTGCTCGGCGTTGCGGAGGCCGGCTTCTACCCAGGCATCCTCTACTACATCACGCTGTGGTTCCCCCAGCGCAACCGCACGCGCGCCACCGGGTCGTTCGTGATGGCCGCCCCACTGGCCTTTCTCATCATGAGCCCCTTGGCCGGCTGGTTGATCGGCGTCAACGGCTTCGGCCTGGTCGGTTGGCAATGGCTGTTCATCGTCGTCGGGGTCACTGCGGTCCTGCTCGCCATCCCGACCCTGCTGTTCCTGAAGGACAGCCCTCGGGAGGCCAAGTGGATCACCGAGGAGGAGGCGACGTGGATCGACACGGAGTTGGCAAAGGACAAGGCACGGTATGGGCTCGTCGACCACTCCAACCCCTTCAAGGCCCTACTCAACAAGCAGGTTCTCATCTTCGCCCTGCTCTTCTTCCCATCCACGGTGGGTGTCTACGGCCTGTCCTATTGGCTACCGCAAGTGATCAAGAACTTCGGAAACTCCGACGCCGCCACCGGTTGGCTGACAGCGATCCCGTACGTGTTCGCGATCATCGGCATTTACCTCACCTCTCGCTGGGCGTCGAGATTCGCGGAGAACTGGATCCCACTGGCAACTATTTTCGGGATTGCAGCCCTCGGGGTTGGCCTCTCGGCCCTCTTCCCCCTCCCCGTGGCGCAGCTGGCGTGCCTCTCCCTGGCGGCATTCGGCCTCTACTCGATAGCGGGCGTGTTCTGGGCACTTCCCACGCGCTTCGTCGTCGGTGCGACCGCTGCGGTCGGGATCGCAGCAATCAACAGCTTCGGCAACTTGGGGGGGTTCGTCGGTCCCTACGTCGTGGGCCTGGTGGTCCAGTCCACGGGAAGCACCAATAACGGGATGCTGTTCCTGGCCGCGGTCCTGCTGCTTGGCGGCATCGGAACACTGGTCGTCCAGTACTTCCTGACCAGAAACCGCCCTGCAGAGGTCGAGCCGGGAATTACCGCGAACGAGCAAGTGGTCTAGGGTTCCCGCGCTGTCACAACGGGTCGCCCCAAACGGGCGATCCGCTGTGACACTCCGTTCTCTTCATCCTCTCGGTGGCAAGCCGCCGGCGATGCAGTGGGTCGTGCCGGTCCCGCCGTCGTGAACGTTCCGGTCGGTCCCGGTCTGAGTATCGCCAGCACGGTCCGGCTCTAGGCGCCTGACACCTCTAAGTCCCGTCAGGGGCGTGCTGACGTGGTCACGACTAATCTCGAGCTGAGCGCCTCGACCTGGAACACGACGCGCTGCTATCTGATCTCAATCCTAAGTAGAATCTGGGACGGCGCTGTGGGTACGAGGGACACAGCAAGGCCGGCCCAGACGCCACCCACGATGCGTTTCAGACGGGGCGCGTCCAGCGGGGAGTCCCCAGCTCCCCGCGACCACCCATTTTCGTCGGCAGCGGCGAATGCTTCCACTCTTGCAGCCGAGGCCAAGTCGGTGGTCACGAAACCGAGTCTGCGCTCGAGGCTGGCTGTGGTCTCAAGCGACTTCGGCCCACGATTGGAGGGGTGCCCGAAACGCATTTCACCGTCAAGGTGGTCGGGCTTCCAGGTTGCCATGTAGTCAGACCTGAGCGCGCTCAGGTCGGGGTCGGGCGATGAGTCTCGCCCGAAAATGCCGACGTAGACGGAAGCACAGGACCAGCCCATGAGCGCTCGCCGACTCATCACCATTGGATCCTGGCTGGCCGGGACTGTCGGCAACGCTCCAAAACTGAACAGTTTCGACGGGGGTGAAACCGTCCAGTTTTCGAGCGTCGCCCACACGGGACGCTCCGTCGGCCAACACCGGGGTGAACAGGCAGGCCTCTTAGGAAAGTGGCCTGCGTGATCAGCGCGGCCCGGCGAGTCCTCAACGCGGGCGGTGCGGCCGGTCTACGTCGCACGGAGCCATTCCTCGCTGCTCTCGGCGAAGGTACGTCCTTGCCCCATTCTCACGGCGTGTATTTCGATGACCTGCATGCGTGAACGCGGCGAGCGGGCCGGGTGTCACTGCGGCCGGTCCCGCCACTCCTGGCTCGCATACCGAGCCAGCCGGCGGTTGATAGTCGGATACGACACCGTGGCGACACCAACCTCGGCCAGCACCCTGATCGTGTCCAGCTTGGACGTCGGCTCGATGATCCGGGCCAGCACCAGATGTTCGAACACCTCGTCCTGATCGCAGGCCAGGTCCAGCCCGAGCACCCGGTAGCCAGTCTTCAGCGCTTCCCACAGCCGCTTGGACTGGGTCGACAGGATCGGCAACTCGGCCGCATCAGGCTGGCCGTCCCCGAAATCCAGGCTGTCCTGGCCCGCGTGCAACCGCTGTTGGGCGACCGCCTTCAACAGTTCCAGCTCGACCACGTCGTGGGCCGAGCCGATGTGCTCGATCTCCCGAGACCCGCGATGGTAGGAATGCACGATCTGAACCGCGGTGGCACCGCTAGAGGTCTTCACCGTCCGCACGTACGCCACACACCGAAGGCTAGGAGACAACCCCGACTAGTGGGCATCTCTGTTAGTTCGTCGGGGGTTCAGGTCCAGACGGCGGGGTCGTTCAGGTAGAGCCCGCAGGCGGTGTCGAGGGCGTCTTCGGCGGTGCCCCCATGGAGGCGGTGGGCAGGAATGAGTCCGCGTAGTCGTCGTGACCGGCTCGGTAGATCGCGAATCCCCACTGGTTGGCGTAGCCGGCGTAGCGGAGTCGGCACAACTTGAGCACCTGCCCGTCGGCCAGCACGCCGTCGACGTAGCCGAACCCGGCCCGGTAGCGCACCTGGACTGCGGTGAGGGCCGGCCAGCGTTGGATGGCCCGGCTCGACAGCCGCTGCCGCAGGGAGGTCTGGGTCGAGGTCGGGATCGTGGCCATGCGTTCATGGTGCCGTAGAGCGGAAATGAACTGGCCAGCCTGCGGCGTGTCCTCACCACACCCGGCGGCCGGTGGGCGACAACACAAGGGTGATGGTCTCTTCCCCCTTCGTGATCATCCTGTCCGCCGCCGACCAAGCCGTCCTGTCAGCCCGGGTCCGTTCCGGTCGGGCCGAGCATCGGATGTTGATCCGCGCCAAGATCGTGCTGGCCGCCGCCGACGGCCACACCAACGCCGGGATCGCCGCCGAGACCGGGATGCATCTCGACACCGTCCGCAAGTGGCGCAAACGGTTCCACCACCATGGGCTCGACGGGCTCAACGACCGGCCCCGGTCCGGACGGCCACCGGTGTTCACCCCGACCCAGATCGCCGAGGTCAAGGCCCTGGCCTGCACCCCACCCGGCGATACCGGCGTGCCGCTGGCTCGCTGGTCGGTGACCGAACTCGCCAGCCTTCTTACCCTCGTTCGACGCGAACTGGCCCAGAAAGTATTCGTAAACCCGCCCCAGAACGTCGAGGCCCTGATACTCCTGTGCAGCCAGGTCCTGGCGCGAGAACGTGTCGATGATGCCGCCGACAGTCTCGGCGGTGAGCTCTTGTCGGGCGTACTCCTTGGGCAGAACGCCCTTCAGCGTTGGATTGTCCCGCTCGATGGCGTCCATCGCGGCATTGACGCGCTTGCCGATATCGGGTTGCTTGGCCGCCTTGCGGAGATCGTCCCAACGGTGGCCCTCGGGGATCCAGAACACGCCCTCGGCGGTGTACTCGTCGCGATCTTCGAGTACCGATCGCTTCGCCTTTGGGTTGGGCATGAAGTAGTCGGAAGCTGGGTCGTCGATCAGCTTGGCCAACTCGCGGTTGCGCACGGCGAAAGTGTCGGAAACCTACTTGAGGAAGATCAGTCCCAGCGCAACGTGCTTATAAACGGCCGAATCCATCTTGCCGCGCAGCTTGTCGGCTGCTGCCCAGAGGGTTGCTTCGAGGGATTCGGTTTTGGCGGTCTTGTTCTTGGGAGGCACGTAGACACTTCTAGCAGATCGGGGGCCGAGTGTTGTCGCCGAACCGCAGCGAGCGCGAACGAGTTCGCGCTCCACACCGAGATGCATGAGGTCTGTGGGCCTTGGACGGGTTGTGGTCATGGTGGTCACGGCTCAGGGACAGGACAGGTCGACGACGTAGGGGGGATGTCGTCGAGCATCGGGAGTGTGAGGTTGCCGATGAAGGTGTTCTGCGAGAAGTGGCGGCGCATCCATCGGCTCGGCCACATGAGTGTCATCCAAACATCCGAGCTTGAGGCTGCGCCACACGGCCAGATTCTTCGTCAACACGAAACTCCTTTTCACGCCCACCTCCCTCCACCTCCCCCTAAATGGGCTGATCGCATCGCGTCCTGATCGCTGACTTCTTGGGCCTATGGAGTTATGAAGAACCTTCAGGCCTACCCGCATCTGGCCTTGGACGATTGGGTCGCCGTTGCGCGTCCCGATCGCCTGCTTCGCGGGCTTAGGGAAGGTATGAACACCACGCCTCGGTGGGCCGACCGGTGATGAGTCTGCACAAGTTGACTGCCGGCACGGGCTACGACTACCTGACCCGGCAGGTGGCTGCGATGGACTCCACCGAGAAGGGTCAAACCAGCCTCGCCGACTACTACTCCCAACACGGCGAGCTGCCCGGACGCTGGGTCGGTGCGGGCCTGTTCGGTATCGACGGCCTCAACGCCGGCGACGTGGTGACTGCCGAGCAGATGCAGTCGCTGTTCAGCATCGGCGATCACCCGCTGACGGCGCAGCGGCTGGCCGCGCTGGACGCAGACGCCACCGAACGCGATTACCGGGACGCCATGAAGCTGGGTCAGCGGTTCGGCGTCTACACCGGCGTGAGTGACTTTCGCATCGAGGTGGCTCGGCGCATCGACTCCTGGAATCTCGAGAACGGGCACGCCGATGACGACCCGGTCGCGCCAGAGTTGCGTGCTCACGTCCGCACCGACGTGGGACGCGAGTATTTCCGCACCCGCTTCGGACGCGATCCGCTGGACGCGCGCGAGTTGTCCGGCTTCATCGCGAGGGAGTCACGTCCCGGTCAGAGCGGTGTCGCCGGGTACGACGCCGCCTTCTCGCCGGTGAAGTCGGTCTCGGCGTTGTGGGCGCTGGCCGATCCGGCGACCGCGGCGATCATCCAGCGCTGCCACGACCAGGCGGTGTCCGACGCTTTGGGGTTCCTCGAGGCGAACGCGCTCTACACCCGGCGTGGCCGCGGAGTTGTGCGTCAGGTGGAGGTGACCGGTCTGGTGGCGGCGGCGTTCACCCATCGTGACTCGCGGGCCGGCGATCCCGATCTGCACACCCATGTCGCGATCGCGAACAAGGTGCAGGCGGTCGACGACGGCGCTTGGCTGGCGATCGACGGCCGGGTGATGTTCAAGGCGAACGTGAGCGCGTCCGAGTTCTACAACACTGCGTTGGAGACCCAGCTGATCCGCGCGCTCGGGGTTCGGTTCGAGAACCGTCCGGGTGGTGATCCGGAACGGCCGGTGCGCGAGCTGGTGGGCATGGATCCGGCTCTGCTGACGCGCTGGTCGCAGCGTGACGCAGTGATCCTTCAGCGCCAGGCCGAGTTGAGCGCCGACTTTCAAAACCGCCATGGACGTACGCCGACCCCAACCGAGCAGCACGCGTTGTCGCAGCGGGCCACGGTGACGACCCGCCAACCCAAGCACGAACCGCGTTCCTTGGCTGAGCAGCGCCGCGTCTGGCTGGCCGAGGCCGAGGCCGTCCTTGGGTCCGGCCAGGTTCGGCCGCTGCTGCGCCGGGTGCTAAGTCCCTCGGCGCTGCCGCATCGAGCGGTCGACGATGCCTGGCTGGACGCGATGACTGCGCGGGTGACGACTCGGGTCGAGAGTCGGCGGGCTACCTGGCAGGTCTGGCATGTGCAGGCCGAGGCGCTCCGGCAGGTGCGGATCGCGGGCGTGGCCGATCCGGTCGCGTCGGTCGAGCAGATCGTCGAGCGGGTGTGTGCCCGGCACTCGATTCGAGTGAGTCCGGTTGATGCCATCGCTGAGCCCGCTCCGCTGCTGCGTCCCGACGGCACCTCGGTCTATGTGGTGGCCGGTTCGACCTGGTATTCCTCCCAGCGTGTGCTGGACGCCGAAGCTCGCCTGCTGGCCATCGCGGGCCGACGCGACGGCATGGTGGCCGGTGCGCGGTCGATCGATCTGGCGCTGCTGCAGGCGTACGCGAACGGAGTCGAGTTGAACGCCGGCCAGGTGGACCTGGTGCGAGCGATGGCATCCTCGGGTGCTCGACTGCAGGTGGCGATCGCGCCAGCGGGTGCGGGCAAGACCACCGCGATGCACACCCTCGCCACGGCGTGGGTGGAGGCGGGCGGGGACGTCCTGGGGTTGGCGCCGTCCGCGGCCGCAGCTGACGCGCTGTCTGAGCAGCTCGGCGGGCGGGCCGACACGCTGCACCTGCTCACTCATGGGATCGCCCACGACCGGCTGCCGGCGTGGGCCGAGCAGATCGGTCCGCGCACGCTGGTGGTGATCGATGAGGCTGGGATGGCCGACACGCTCACTCTGGAGAAGGCGGTGTCGTTCATCGTGGCCAGGGGTGGCAGCGTCCGGTTGATCGGGGACGATCATCAGCTGTCGGCGGTCGAGGCTGGTGGGGTGCTGCGCGACATCGCCGCCGCGCACGGTGCCGTTCGGTTGAGCGCGGTGGTGCGGTTCAGCGATCCGGCCGAGGCGGACGCCTCACTCGCGCTGCGCCAGGGACGTGCCAGCGCGCTCGGCTTCTATCTGGATCATCGCCGGGTTCACGTCGGGGACGCAGCCACGACACTCGACCAGGCGTTCGCCGGTTGGTCGGCTGATCGCGCCGCCGGGCTGGACAGCCTGATGCTCGCTCCGACTCGCGATCTGGTTGCCCAGCTGAATGCCCGGGCGCGGACGCAGCGGCTCGCCGGCGTTCGTCCGGGGCGGGAGGTCGAACTGGCCGATGGCACCCGGGCCTCGGTTGGCGACACGGTGGTGACCAGGCGCAACGAGCGGCGGCTGCGTTACTCGCGCAACGGTTGGGTGCGCAACGGCGACCGCTGGACGGTCGTGGGGGTCGGCCGTAACCACAGCATGACGGTGGCGAGGCATGGCTGGCAGGTCAGCCTGCCAGCCGACTATGTGCGCGTCAGCGTGCAGTTGGGTTACGCCAGCACAATCCACGGTGCGCAAGGCGCCACCGTCGAGACGATGCACGGCGTGCTGACCGGCGCCGAGAGCCGCCAACAGCTCTACACGATGATGACCCGTGGACGGCATGCCAACCATGCCTACCTGCAGGTGGTCGGCGAAGGCGATGCGCACAGTCTGATCCGCCCTGAGGTTTTGCGGCCGCCGACGCCGGCCGAGACTCTGGAATCGATCCTGGCCCGCGACGAGGCGGCGGTGTCGGCAACGAGCCTGCGCCGGCAAGAGGCCGACGCGGCCACGCTGCTGAAACCTGCAGTCGACCGCTACGTCGATGCGCTCGGATTTGTTGCCGAGCAGCTGGTGGGGGCCGAGAAGGTCTCCGAGATTCGGGAGACCGCCGACCGGCTGGTGCTGTGGCTCTCGGATGAGCCGGCCTGGCCGGTGCTGCAGTCGCAGTTGGTGTTGCTCGCGGCGTCCGGACGCGATCCAGTGGATGCACTGCGGCGGGCCGTCACCCAAGGCGACCTGGACGATGCTCGCGACCCGGCAGCCGTGTTGTCGTGGCGACTCGAACCGGCTGGCGGGCAGGGGCCACTCCCCTGGCTCGGCGGCGTCCCTGAGTTGCTGCAACGCGATCCGCTGTGGGGTCCGTACTTGGCCGCGCGGCAGGATCTCGTCCGCGATCTCGCTGCTCAGGTGGCTGAGCTCGCCGAGTCACGGCCGCAGCCCTGGCAGGAGGCGCTCGCTTTGCCGCCCACCCCGGAGCTGGCCGCGCAGATCGCAGTGTGGCGGGCGGCCCAGGGGGTCGATGAGAACGACGTCTGCCCCACCGGCTCGGCATCGATCGATCCGTCCGCGGCGGCGGTGCGCTGGCAGCGTCACCTCGACGAGCAACTCACCACACAAACCCCCGAACTGCGCCACTGGACGGCGGTCCTCCACTTGGCCGCACGACCGCTGCGCGACGACCCACAGACCCCAGTCTTGGCTCGCACCCTGGCTGCGTTGTCCGCCAAGGGCGAGGACGTAAACCGCCTGCTGGCCAGGGCCCTCTCGGTCGGACCGCTGCCCGACGATCACGCCGCTTCGGCATTGCAATACCGGATCGAACATCCCCCACAGTTCCCACCCACCCGCTGGGAACCGATCACCTCACCCAGTACCGGTACCGAGCACGAGCGCTTGCGTCCGCCCGGGCTCGATCCGCGGCCCGGCCACGGAATCGGCTTCTGATCCACCCCGTCCGAGAAACCAGGAGGAAGACCATGACCGCCCACCCCAAGCCCGAACACCAGTTGCCCCAGTACCTGTCGATCGCCGAGGCCGCGGCGGTCTACCACGTCTCCCGCGACTACCTCCGCGACCGGATCATCGACGGCTCGTTGCCCGCCGTCCGCTCGGGCAAGAAGATCATCCGCGTGAGCACCGCAGATCTCGAACGGCTTTTCCGACCCATCCAGTCAATGCGCTCGCTCGATCGCTGAGCTTCGGCCGCCCGATGTCTCTATGTCTCAATCATTGCGACAATCGACGTCAAGGCGTACGGTTGATGTCCTAACGATTAGGACATAAGGACGCTACCCATGGAACCCCTCTTCGAGCAGCCGGCGCTGGGGCTCGACGATCTGGCTGTGATCGATGAGATCCATCAGATTCGGAAGCGACTGGCGTTGGTCCTGCGCGCCCCCAAGCGGTGGACCGGCGGCCTTCGCCGCACTGCGCAAGCCCGCGCGATTCAAGGATCGAACAGCATCGAGGGCTACACCGTCAGCGACCAGGACGCCGCCGCCGCCGTCGAAGACGAACCTCCATTGAGCGCGGACGAACAGACGTGGGCGGAAATCATCGGGTATCGACGAGTGCTCACCTACGTCCTCAGCGTCGCAGCCGAGCCGGGCTTCACGATCGACGAGAGTGCCATCCGATCGATGCACTTCATGCTCCTGGAACACGAACTCGCCAAATCGCCAGGCCGCTATCGCACCGGCCCCATCTATGTCCACGACGACCGCGCAGACCACAACGTTTACGAGGGCCCAGAGCCCAGCCAGGTGCCCACGCTGATGAGACTCCTCACCCAGACCCTGGGCGACACCTCCGGCGATGCCATGGTGAGAGCGTCCATGGCGCATCTGAACCTGGTGATGATTCATCCGTTCCGCGACGGCAACGGCCGTATGGCCCGCGCCCTACAGACGATGGTTCTCGCTCAGGACCAGGTTCTCGAGCCAACCTTCTGCAGTATTGAAGAGTGGCTCGGACGCAACACCGACGACTACTACGCCGTCCTTGCCGCCACCGGAGGCGGCGGGTGGCACCCCGAGCGAGACACGCGACTCTGGCTGCAATTCAACCTTCGCGCGCACCATATGCAAGCCCAGACTCTCCAGCGTCGCTTCGCCGAAGCCGAACGCCTGTGGGTAACGATCGACTCCTTGGTTTCACAACACGGCCTTCCAGACCGGGCCGCAGAGGCACTGTTCGACGCCCTGCTGGGGCTCCGGGTGACCCGACCGGCCTACGTGAAGCGGACCGAAATCGAAGAACGGACAGCGACCCGTGATCTGTCCCGGTTGGTCGAACTCGGCCTCCTTGAGCCGCATGGCAAAACCCGCGCGCGCTATTACTCGTCCGGGGCGCCCCTTCGAGAGCAGACGGAGATGGTCCGGCGTCAACGGGATCCTCTCACCGACCCATACCCCACACTGATGGCCGAAATCCGGACCGCGGCAACCAAGACCAGATCTCGGTAATCGGAGGGCCGAAACACTGCCTCGGTTCGGTCACCAGCACCCGGCGTGAACTGGCCGACCCAGTGACCTTGCTCAAGCCGACCGTCGATCGGTATGCCGACGCCCTGGGCGTGGCTTCACACTTGGTGGTTGACGCCGAGGTTGCAGCACAGATTGAGTCGGTGGCCGAGAAGGCGGTCGCGGATCTTCCGGACTGCCCCGCGTGGCCTGTGCTGAGGTCGCAGCTACTCCTGCTGGCGGCCGCGGGAGTCAATCCTCTCGGTGAGAGGCCATGACCCGCATGGCAGGGTGGCTTGGACGACGCCCGGGACCCGGCGGCGGTGCCTTCCTGGCGACTGGATCGGGTGGTCCTCGGCGGACCGCTGCCATGGCTGGACGGCATTCCGAGCCTCGTCACGAGGGATTCGCAGTGGGGGCCCTACCTCGACTCGCGCTCGGACCTGGTGCGCGATTTGGCCAGTCAGATCCGTGAGGTTTCCGTCGTGTTCGAGCAGCGGTAGCAAGACGCTCTTCCGATGGATCTGAACACGGAAGTGGTCGCTCAGATCTCGTCATGGAGGGCGGCGATGTGTGTGCCGTCGGACGACCTGCGTCCGACCGGATCCCCGCAGTTGGCGACCTCGGCTGCTCGCTGGCAGCGTGTCCTCGAGGATCACCTCGAACTGTCGAACCCGGTAGTGCGGCACTGGACGTCGCAGCTGCGGACTGACCCTCACAGGTCGGCGCTGCCCGCGAAGCTCGCGGCTCTGGCGACCCAGGGCGAGGATGTCGAGCGGTTGCTGGTGATCGCGATACGCAGTGGACCGTTGCCGGACGACCATGCGGCGGCGGCCCTGCAGTACCGCTTCGAGCATCCGCGCCGATGGGCTCCCGTGCGTTCGGAGACGGTGACGCCGCCGAGCGCCAGCATCCGCCACGAACACCTCCGCCCACCCGAACACCGGCCGTCCCGCGGCCCAGGAATCGGATTCTGACCCGCCTACACACACCAGAAGGAATCAATGGCCGTCCCAGCCACACCGGAGGACCGGCTGCCGCAGTACCTGTCGATCGCCGAGGCCACCGCGGTGTACCACATCTCTCGCGACTACATCCGTCACCGCGTCATGGATGGCACCCTTCCGGCCGTAGGCTCTGGACAGCGCATCACCAGAGTGGGTGCCGACGAACTCTCGCGACTCTTTCGGGCCGCAAGTTCGATGCCACCCAAGTGACCAGAGATGTAGCCGAAAAGACCTACCAGCCAGATGCCGACCCGCGTGGTGCCGCCACTGATGCTCCTGAGCGGGACATTCAGTACTCGACTCTAAACGTTGAGGCGCGAGCCGGACCTGGCACCGATGGAACAATGGAAGCGACATCTAGTCCAGTGAGGGCAGAAAAAGAATCGCTGCAGATCGCCTGCCGCGCCGTCGGATACTCCGTGCCAAACATCCTAAACCCATTGTGGTCATTGATTACGCCACCGAATACAACCACGTTCCGAGGGTCCACACCGAGAGCGAGCCCTGCATGCATCTCGACAAGCTCGATCGTTGCTTCATCCTCGCTGACGCCAAGCTCCTCGAGTGTGTGGGTAGTGAATTCCCGCATGTCGAAAACTTGGATGAAGGCGTCGCGCCATATACTCTCCGGGCCGGCGGCAACCATAGCCGACGACAAGTCGGCCATGAATACATCATCATCAAGATCCACCAGCCTGGAGGGATCCTCGTATCTGCGAAGGTCGAGATACCCCTCCGTCACGAGACCCAACGCAACCCGTCGGAGCAAAGTCGTTAGTGCCCGACGGTCCGAATCACCATAGACCGCGTTGAGGCTAAAGGCCGCCCGATGGAGGCTCTGCAGCTGCTCATGGAGCTCAAGGGGGCGCCCTCCAGCAACGTGGTAGCGCAACGCATCCAGGAAGCCCGCGTAATCAAAAGCATCGTTCAGTCGACCACAATAATGCGCATCTCGCCGCGTGTAGTCGATCATGCTTGCCAGTTTTACCAAATCAAGATAAGCAAACATCGGGTAATCACGGCACACAGCATCCCATTCCGGTGCAGACAGCCTGATTCCAGCATCGAGTGAAGTGATTAGTTCAGTTACACCTGGCTCCCCCGCCAATTCGTACGAGAGCAATAGCTTACGGATTGAAACCTTGTTGAGCCCTACGTCTTGGAACACCGGACGCGTCGTGTAGGAGAGGGGCGTGGATCCCACTTCGCTAACGAGCGCCGCGAGCGTGAGTTCGGTGGACTTATCCGAACCCGCCTGCACGCCAAGGGCGTCAAGGAGATCCCCTAGAACGGCCACGGTTCCGAGGGTGTGCTCAAATCGAGTGTGCACCGCCCCCGGATACCTTGCGACTGAGTAGCCGAGCTGCTTTATATTACGAAGGCGGGCCAGAGTCCGGCTGCGAAGCAGGGACCCGAACCGGTCCGCGACCGCTATTTCACCGTGAATGGGATCTTCGTACCTAATCATGGCGCTACCCCAACTAGCGCCCCTTCACGGAATATCTCATTAAAGATCTTAACCACGCGATCGCTCGAGCCTTGAGCCTGCGCGTCGACAAAACACTCGACGGCGTAATCCGCCAACACATCCGCTTCAAGGAGACGACTAATGGGGCTCTCATCCAACAGAACGGAACCGCCAGCGACCGGCAGCATCAGCGGCTGTGGCGGCCGGGCGTTACCCACCGAAACGAGCACGTGAAGCTCGTCCACACCTGCGCGCTCCGCTATGACACCCTCTAAGTCACGCCTAAGTTTGAATGCCTCAGAGGCTGATCCGATGCGAAGAAGACGTTCGCGGGCTGCATAGTGGATTTCGCTCCACCGAGCCCGGCCGACGCTTGAGAAGACATCCCCTCGCTTGAGCTTCTTCGACAGATACTGCGAGTTGGGGCCTGAGTTCGTCAGCATGGAGAGAGCTTCGCTGTCTGCCATACCGTATATTGGCCACACCAACTCAAGTTGTCGGTCTAGATGATCGAGATCGCTACTCGACGCATCGATGCTCGCAGACTTCGCATTGTCAACGAGTTGCGAGAACTCTCCGCCGTGCCCCACAGCGGCCACCACGGCCTTTTCGAACATCCCCGTTGCAGCCATGTGCCGACTCTCGTACACGATTGAACGATAGTTGTCCCGGCGCAGCAACAACATCTTCTCAGCGAATCGGACGCCCTTCCTGGTCAAGACAGACGACACCTCGCCTCCCACACGCTCGAGCGTCCAAACGTCTCTCAATTCGGCTGGCGTAAAGGCCAAGGACCCGCTTGCACGCGTGTAGTAGGAGTCACGATTCAGGTAGTCAATTCTATCGGCGTCGAGGTCCGACGTTATCCAAGTTGTGGCGGCGCGAGCCAGCGGGTCGTCATGGTGAGAATGCGTAAACACGCTACTAACCAGAAGTGGCGTGATTCCGATGGCACCCAAAGGCGCCAACTCATCCTTAAGTCGAGTTCTAACAATAGCCGCACCGACCGCCTCATGTGTCACGTGCACTCCGAGGCCATGCAGCGCATTCTCAGTCATGTGGGAAAATGGTCCGTGACCGATGTCGTGGCACATGGCGGCTACGGAAACGAGAGTAACAAGGCGACGTCTCTCAGTGCCTGGGAGGAACGACTGTTGGACCGCATCTGCAGCCATCATTCGTGCCACATGAGCGGTCCCAAGGCAATGCTCGTATCGAGTATGGTTACCACCGGGGAAGGATAGATGGCATAAGCCCATCTGGCGAAGTCGGTGGAGACGCCGGAACGACGGGCTTTGGAATATAGGAAGCCGCTCAGACTCTATCTCAATGCGTCCGTACAGGGGATCAAAGACGTGCATTCTCCAACCTTCCGAGGCGCTTTAGCAAAGAATACCGAATCTCTACGTCTCCAATCATCGGTCCACGACTGGCAAGCCCAACGGGGACGCCGAGCCGACTCTCCAGCATGTCCACGAAGGCATCTGCGCCGTTGTAAACGCGACGAACTACTGGCAGGTCAAGAAGAGACTCGATGTGATCCAAACCGGTCACCGCAATGAAATCCGGGCTCATCAAACGAGCGACCCGGGAAATCTCAGCCCAATCGAAAAGACCAACCCGACGCCGCCGGTCGCCACCATTGAAGTCGCCGCCACCGTACTCTTCAATGCGCTGACCGACGACTCGCTCAAACTGAGTCTCGCCATACAGGGGTGGCTCAGTCCCCTCACCATGACGATTACGCGTTGGGAAGGCCTTCACCACCAAGATGGACAGGCCGAGGAACTTCGTCGAGATGCCGAGCTGCGCCCAGAGGCCAGGGATGCTGCTATCACGGCTAGTCACATACGGGTACGTTCCGAAGTAGTTCGATAGGCCATAAGACTGGGCACCTTCGATGATCCCAAGACGGTCAGGGGCCGCCAGATCGATCAACATTGACTGTGTATCTGCCAGATAGGGCTTAAGCTCATCGATCTCATGAGCGAGCGGAAGGATGCGAAGGCAGCGCTCAGCTGACGCCGCTCCAGTTCCAGTCATCGTCGACCCGATGCTCGCGTACCGCTCACCATCGACTCGCTGGGCATCGATATGTCGCTCGAGTACGATACCGGCACGCGGATCGACCCTCACTCGTGCTCGCGTTTGGGTGTGCGTGATCTCCGCTAATAGCGAGGATGGACTCACGAGACACCCCGCCGGAAAAATCACGTCGCCTCCGAAGAAGCTGCTAGCTGCCGGCAATGTTCGCAACTTCCATAGAGCGCCAGCGTCGTCCCCGTATGTGTGGGACGAGTTTGGACCGCCCGTCTTGACCACCGCGTCGGGAAGGAGCGCGGACACCAAAGCGGCAACGATATTGCCCTTGCCCTCGCCGCCGTACTGACCTCCCGCCACGAGAAGGAGCACCTCAATACCTCTCGGACGATCGGTCATCACAGAAGAGGGACGGCTGCTCCTGGGGACGTTCAGACTTCGGGAAGCTCTCCAAGTCGGCCCGAAGATCGGCCGGCACGCTCTCGCTAACACGTTCGAGGGTGTAACCGTGGCTTCGCCGTGTTACCAAGTGACCGCGGACGAAGCTCAGCATCTTGTCTCTAGATGTGAACTCAGCCACGCTGCAATTTGTAGGAGCACCACGCCCCCAAGATCTTGTCACGATGAACGCAGTCCCCTCCAGGAGCCGTCCTTGAATATTGATCGAATAATAGCGGTTTGCATTCGCTGACTTGTCCGCCAGACTCAACTCGATAGATGCCCTGCTCGGTATAGGTTGGGCTCGCAGGGGCGGGCGCCCCTGCGCCTGAAGGTGAGTCTCGATGAAGCCGAGGCTGCCCGACTGAATCTTGAGAACATCCAAGTGGTCTAGAGGGAACCAGTCGATCGCTGCCACCTTGGGGCTTGCCTTTGGGCGGGCGCGTTCGCCTTCGACAAGGCGGCAGTGGTACGCGAAACTCACCAACTGAAACTGCGGCTGGTTCTTGGGTTTCCTAATAGTCGCATAGGGCGCGTCAATCAGCCCCAGCGGCTCCACGATGTAGCCCGTTTCCTCAAGCATCTCGCGGGCCACGGCTTGAGCAGGCGAGTCCTTATAGTTGAGCTTGCCACCGGGCAACTCCCAGTTACCACTTATCTTCGGTATCGAGGGTTCTCGCCGTTGAATCATCAAGATCCGGTTGTCCTGAATCACGAGCCCCTGCACGACCAGGACCTGTCGGGTTCGCCGTTCAGAGGCGCTCATCGTCTCCCTCCATCGAAACTATCCTCAGTGCGGGCTGCTGGGATCCTTCTTGCGCAACATCCTGCCACCGCTCACCCTCCCGACGGACCCGTAGCCCGCTTGTCATGAGATTTTGCCGGCTGCGTCCGCACTCATTTCGGGTCACCCGAAGCCTCCGCTGTGTCTGGTGGACTTGAAACGAGTTTGGACAACCTCTCAGCTATCAGGCGATCTCGGCCCTTGGCGGCGTGCTGATAGAGCTGGGCCGCGACCGACGTTGAGTGGCCGAGCCGAGCTTGGAGTTCGGCGGCGGTTGCACCGACCTGGGCTGCCATGGTCGCGCCGGTGTGGCGTAGGTCGTGCCATCTGAGGTCGTCGCGTCCGGCGGCCTTCTTGGCTTTGGCGAAGTGACCGCCCATCACGGAGTGCCACATGTGACCTCGAGCCTCACCGGGGAAGAGCAGGGAGTTCGATCCAGGTCTGACGTAGGTCTCGAGGTGGTCCTCGACGATCGGCCATACATGGGGCGGGATGGAGACGTCGCGATAGCCGGCATCTGACTTCGGCGGTCCGACGACGGCACCGCCGGGCGGGAAGGTGACAGCACGGCGAATCTTGATCTGGTGGTTCGCAACGTCGATGTCCTTGCGGCGCAGCTCTGCCAGTTCGCCATAGCGGAGAGCGCACCAAGCGGCGATAGGCACTGCGGCGCTGAGCCGGGGCGGCATGTTCGCGGCCATGATCTCAAGCTCGGCAGGGGTGGCGGGCTCGACCGGCCTCTTTGTGACCGCAGCGCCGGCGCCGCGGATGTGGACGGGCGATGCTGCCACCAGCTCGTCATCGACGGCCGTGTTCATGACCGCCCGAAGGAGCCCGTACGCCTTGGTCCGCGCCCTGAGCGTTGCCTTGCTGAGACTGGCGTGCCAGGCCCGCACGTCGGCGCGCGTGATCTGGTCTATCGGGCAGTTGCCAAAGGTAGGCACGAGGTACGTCGCCAGCACCTGCCGGTAGTCCTTCTGTGTCAGCGCCCGTAGCGGCTCGCCCTTGGAGTTACGCCGCTCGTCGATCCAGCGCGCCGCGTACTCGCCGAACAGCTCCCGCGGCTCCGCCTCGCGCCTCGCCTCCTCGGCTCGCTCGGCCGGCGACATCCAGCGCGCGTTGTCGGCCGCGGCTTCATCGATGACCTTCTTCTCCTTGTGGAGCCACACCACTGCCAGGTCTCTGGCCTCGAAGGTGACGGCCGCGTTGTACCGCTGCAGATCTGGGCCGACGAAGCTAGCCTGATACCGACCCGATGGCAGCTTCCGTATGCTCCCGAAGTCTCGTCTCTCCGCCATCGCAACCCTCCAAAACCCTGCGATTCGTGCACTCTACGTGCGTTAAGAGAGCCTACGTGCATCTAGATCTGCCTACAAGAGCCGTCACGCTCCGAGTGCGTTTACCCTAGTCATCACGCTTGAACTGCTAGTGGGCCCAGTGGGAATCGAACCCACAACCCGCGGATTAAAAGTCCGCTGCTCTGCCGATTGAGCTATAGGCCCGCTTCAGCCCCTCGAAACCGTCAACAGGGCCCGAGGCGCCTCAGCGTCCCCACAGCCTACCTACCGCGAGCGCCGGCGTGCACACTGGAGGCGTGAACGGCTACCTCGGAATCGCGATTGTGCTGGTCGTGGGCGTCGTCGTGGTCGTCTACGGCTGGCTCTCCGACCGCGCGCGCAACCACCGCCGCGCCGAAGGCATGCAGTCCCCGCCCGATCGAACCATTCCCGGACTCGCCACGGATGCCAAGGCCCCCGCCTACGTCCTGTCCGAGACCCTAAACGCCAAACCGTCGATGAGCGCGGACGAGCTGGCCGCCCTTCGCTTGCGCCTGGACACCGCCACGCCGCTCCCCTACGGGCATGGCAAGGGTGCTTTCGCCACCGATCATGGCTCGGGACTGGCCGCGCTCGATCACCCGCTGATCCTCATCGTGGACGGTGACCTCACCTCGATGCGCGAGTTGCTGCCGGTTGCCAAGTTGGCCAATCAGGGCAAACGTCCGCTGGTGGTGGTGGCTGAGCACATCGCCACCGAGGTCTTTCAGACCCTCGAAGCCAACACACTGGCCGGGGTGCTGGCAACGGTGGCGGTCACGATCACTGACAAGGTGATGCGAGCCCATCTGGCTGAGCTGGTTGATGCGACGCCGCTGACTCCCTCCGATCTACGGATGGGGTGGGTGCCCGATGGCGCGTTGGGCAGCTGCACCACCTGGGTGAGTAGTCCGACGCAGGCCTGGGTGCTGAACGACTGATTGGCGGATCCGAGGCTTCGACAAGCTCAGCCAACTTGGGCTTCGACGGGCTCAGCCAGCTTGCGACCCAACGAGCCCCACCACCTTCGCCGAGCCGATTTCTCAACCGGGACTGGAGGTGAATTCGCCCCGCTCAGGCGAGCCGCGCCGGCCCCCACCAAGGCTTTAGGTGTAGCCCCATTTGTCCAGGTCGTGATCGTCGATACCGAAGTAGTGGGCCACCTCGTGCCACACCGTGATCCGCACTTCGTCGGCCAACTCAGCTTCTGAGGAGACCAGGCGACACAGTGGTCCGCGGAAGATCAAGATGCGATCCGGCAGGGTCCCCGAGTAGAACGAACCGCGCTCTGACAAGGGGATTCCGTCGTAGTAGCCGAGCACATCGCCCAGCTCGGGCTCCGGCTCGTCCTGGACGAGCACCACGCAGTTTTCGATCTGCTCCAGCAGCTCCTCCGGGATAGCGCCCAGGGCGAGATCCACGAGCTGCTCGAACCGTTCTTCGCTCACCGTGACTGCCATGTGCTCAGCCTAACCGCACCGCCAGCAAGCGAATCACATCGTTGTTATTTCCTCACTGACCTTTCATGCGCAGGCGTGCATTTCATCAAAGGCCTCGCGCGCGTGCGAACTCAGGCTTACGCTCGTCACAGGTCGAGGCAGACCAGGGAAGGGTGTGGCGCAAGCCACGGGGAAGGCCCAACCCCTGCCTCACCTACCCCCCACCCGGCCAACTTCCCGGGCCAGAGAGAAGCAGCATCCCCCTATGCGCGCTCACCCAAGCGTCCGGGCAATACTTGCTTGGCTAGTCATGGCGACCTCGGTTGCCTCCTTCGCGCTGGTCTCCGCCCCCCAAGCGGACGCCGCGACGGCAACCACCTACACCACCACCAGCACGGTCAACGTTCGCTCGAGCAAGAGCGGCACGGCGTCCATCGTCGGCCAGGTAGCCAAGGGCAAGCATGTGCTAGCCGCCGGCAAGGTCTCCAAGGGCTGGTTGCCGATCAAATTCAACGCGAAGACCGCCTACATCGCCACGAAATACCTCAAGAAGGACGCCAAAGCCGCCTCTGTGGTCGTGGCCGGCCCTGCGGGCAAGAAGACCTCGATCATGCAGGTACCGATTCGCACGCAGGCCAAGGTGACTGCCACCGCCCTTGAGGTGGCCGCTAAAGGCACCCTGATGCAGGTAACCGGGGAAACCTCCAACATCTACACCCGGGTGACCATCGGCAAGGTCAAGGGCTGGGCCTCCACCCGTCGCCTGACCGCCACCACCGTCGTCATCCCCGCCATCGTGGCCAGCTACATCACCACCGCCTCCCTGGCATTGCGCGCTAACGCCTCGGTCTCGGCCTCCGACCAGGTGAGCATCCCCACCGGCTCGACCGTTGGCGGCTCCGGAGTGAGTTCCGGCTCCTACACCCAGGTCGTCTACAAGAACATGGTCGGCTGGGTAATCACCGGCTACCTGAAGGCCGCGGCCGGGACGGACGCCAAGTACGTGCTGCCGTTGCGGGCCACCACGGTTTATGCCACCGCCGCGATCTCTGTTCTGGAGAAGGCCGCAGCCGATGCCAGCGTCGTCGGCAGCGTCGCCTTGGGCACTCAACTGCGCGGCACCGGCGTTACCTCCAGCGGCTACACCGCAGTCATCTGGAACGGCACCCTCGCCTGGGCACTGTCGAGCAAGGTGACAGTGAGCTTGGGTTCCTCAAGCCTGGACAAGCTGGAGGTCAACGGCAAGGCTGCGGTCATCGAGATCCGTCCGCTGTTCCCGAAGATCACCACCATCTACGGCTGGCGGTCCTCCAGCGCCTATTCGTCCGATCACCCCAACGGTCGTGCGGCCGACTTCATGGTCCCCAGCTACAAGACCAACAAGGCCTTGGGGGATTCGCTGGCCGCCTATGTGATCGCCAACGGCAAGCGCCTGCACGTCACCTATCTCATCTGGAGGCAGCACATCTACACAATCAGCAGCGGAAAGTGGAAGGCTATGGCTGACCGCGGAAGCGACACTCAGAACCACATGAACCACGTGCACGTTTCCTTCGAACCTAGTTCGAAGTAACCCCGAGGGGGCTGATCGCGGCGAGGCGCAATGGCGCGCCTCGCCGTCCAAGACCGCACCGCCAAGGTCCCTGAGCCTGTCGAAGGGGCACCCGCTACAGCCTTCGCAAACACCAAACCACACATTTGAATCGTTTTGGTTGTGGAAAACACCACCAATACGTTTCATCCTGTGGATAACCACAGTGAATACTTTCA
>MCHG01000052.1_pt1 | contig 97935 bp, 74 predicted proteins | sample 787351 | NCBI WGS metagenome assembly MCHG01 (sample SAMN05430296, study PRJNA330682) | permafrost metagenome | biome: Cold desert; feature: permafrost; material: soil; isolation source: enrichment culture inoculated with soil incubated with H2/CO2 at 20 degrees... ... | reverse complement strand
GCTAGGTTCCTCCTAAAGGTTTCAGCCCATGAGCATTCCCCTTTACCAGACTTATCCTGGCGCAATATACTTTCTGATAGTACGAGAAAAAGGCGGCTCCTTGCCGCCTTTTAAATTCTAAGATCTAACTCCATGTTGTTTTAACATATCGCTATAAATGTACACTAATTCCTTATCAAAGAGCGATCGCTTCATGTCGACAGCCAATGCTCGGACCCTAGTCAACATTTCAGTAGCATCTTCGTCCGACATCTCTTTCCCATACTCAAGAAAGAATTTGGCTTTGATGGACGCAGTCCCCGAGTGTTTTCCTATCACGATCTGCCGTTCGGATCCGACATCCTCAGGACTGAAGGCTTCATACGTTTTAGGGTTCTTCATTGCACCATCAGCATGTATCCCAGATTCATGCGCAAACATATTACTACCCACAATTGATTTCCAAGGTGGAAGCATCCGACCTGATGCTCGAGCGACGTATTCAGAAACTTCGACAAAACGTTCCGTCGCAAAGCTTAAATCTGTATCAAGTAAGTGCTTTAGGGCCATAACCACTTCTTCTAAGGCTGCATTACCCGCTCGTTCTCCCAAGCCATTCACCGTAACCCCAACATGCGTCGCTCCAGCCTTTACTCCTGCCAAGGCATTGGCGGTCGCCAATCCGAAATCGTCATGCGTATGCATTTCAACATCAATGCCTGCTTTTTCGATCAGGGTTTTAATATTGTCATATGTTTTGAACGGATCCAGTATCCCAACGGTATCACAATAGCGCAAACGATCTGCACCAGCTTTTTTGGCTTCTTTAGCAAATTCTACTAAAAAGTCCATATCTGAGCGTGAGGCATCTTCCGCGTTAACGGAGATATACAACCCTTCACGTTTAGCAAAGGTTGTTGCCTTTACCATCCGTTCCAGAACGTCCTCACGGGTGGTCATAAGTTTATGCTCGATGTGAATATCTGAGGTGGAAATTGAAATTGCCACAGCATCCACGCCACAAGCCAGCGAGGCTTCAATATCTGAAACTACCGCTCGATTCCAGCCCATAATACTTGCTTTTAAACCCAATTTAACAATATCGGTAATGGCTTGCAATTCATCGCCACCCATGACAGGAACACCGGCTTCAATCTGATGAACTCCAAGCTCATCAAGCAATCGAGCGATGCGCAATTTCTCTTGATTTGAGAACACAACTCCTGCCGTTTGTTCTCCGTCGCGTAATGTGGTATCTACAATTACTAAATGTCTACTCATTAGTCAGACGCATCCTTCCTCTTAAAACTGGAAAACATATCATACTAGTATCCAGATTTTCCTTATTCTTTATACTAGCATAATACCCTACGGGATTGAAGGATATCCATTTCTTTATACTGTATACTTTTTAACGGGGACGTGTCAGGGGGACGGTCCTTTTAACACACTTTAAAGTGTGTTAAAAGGACCGTCCCCCTGACACGCTGCTTATCTTTACGCTAATTTCTCCTTGAGCAATTGATTCACAAGCCCTGGATTAGCCTGTCCCTTAGTAGCCTTCATAATCTGCCCGACAAGGAACCCAATCGCTTTATCTTTTCCAGCTCGGTAGTCCTCCACCGATTGGGGATTGGCAGCAATCACGCCGTCAATTATTCCATGAAGTGCCCCCTCGTCACTGATCTGTGCGAGCCCTTTTTCTTTGACAATCGTTCCCGCATCTTTACCTGTATTGTACATTTCTTCTAAGACACTCTTGGCTATCTTTCCACTCAGGGTGCCTTTGTTGATCAGTTCCAGTAGTTCCGCTAATTGTTTAGCAGAAATCGGAGAATCAAGTACACTACACTGGTTTGTGTTTAACAGACGAGTAACATCGCCCATGACCCAATTCGCCAACATTTTGGCATCTCCATAGTAGGCTAGGGCAGCATCAAAGAAGTTCGCCATTGCTTTTGCTTGGGTAATAACCCCAGCATCATAAGCTGACAGTCCCAACGCCTGCAGTCGGGCACGACGTGCGGCGGGAAGTTCGGGGAGGGTTTTACGAATTCTTTCTACCCAATCTCGGTCAATAACCAAGGGGGGAAGATCGGGTTCAGGAAAGTAGCGATAATCATGGGCTTCTTCTTTAGAACGGAGTGTTAACGTGACCCCTTGCCCCTCATCCCAGGTGCGTGTTTCCTGTACCACGTTTTCACCCGCATCTAAAACTCGGGCTTGACGAGCGATTTCATACTCCATGCACCGTCGAACCGAGCTAAAGGAATTCAAGTTCTTCGTTTCGGTACGGATTCCCAAGGTCTCCGTTCCGAAAGGTCTGAGCGAAACATTGACATCAAAGCGAACAGATCCTTGTTCCAAACGGCAGTCCGACACCTCGGTATACTCGAGTATCTGAACTAATTTTTCGAGATAAGCAAGAACTTCTGGAATAGAACGCATATCGGGCTCCGAAACGATTTCCAGAAGCGGCACACCGGCTCGATTATAGTCCACGGAAGACTCGTTCGAGGTTGAGATCGTCTCTCCGCTATGCACGAGCTTACCGGCATCTTCCTCCATGTGTGCCCGTGTGATCCCGACCCATTTCTTCTCTCCGTCTACTTCAATCTCTAACCCCCCCTTGCCGCAAATCGGCAAATCAAATTGAGAGGTCTGGTAATTCTTAGACAAATCCGGGTAAAAGTAGTTCTTCCGGTCGAACTTTGAAAACTCCGCGACCTCACAGCCCAACGCCAAGCCAGCCTTGATCGCATAATTTACCACTTCACGGTTAAGAACGGGTAGCGCGCCAGGCATACCGAGACACACCGGGCAAACGTGCGTGTTTTGCTCTCCCCCAAACTCCGTTGTACATCCACAGAAGATCTTCGTCTTGGTCTGGAGTTCAACATGAACCTCCAGTCCGCAGACCATTTCGTATTTTTCAGCGACTACCACAAGCCAGCACCTCCTTAGACAAACTTGGTTTTAACGTGTGATAATTCGTGTTTTGTTCAAAAGTATAGGCAGCACGATACAACGTCCCTTCATCAAACGCTTTACCCATCAGCTGCATACCGATCGGCATTCCATCGACGAATCCGGCTGGGATAGAAATTGCAGGGATGCCTGCTAGGTTAATCGGAACGGTCGTGATGTCGGATAAATACATGGTTAAAGGATCCGCGGATTTTTCCCCGAATTTAAACGCGGGAGTCGGAGCCGTCGGGGAGAGCAAAATATCAAATTTCTCAAATGCCTTGTCAAAATCCTGCTTAATCAACGTTCTGACTTTTTGCGCTTTCAGATAATAGGCATCATAATACCCCGAACTCAAGGCATAGGTTCCAAGCATGATCCTTCGTTTCACTTCCTGCCCAAATCCCTCCGCCCGGGTCTTCTTAAACATACCCAATACATCTGCTGCCTCTGCCCTGTACCCATAGCGCACTCCATCATAGCGGGCAAGATTAGAGCTAGCCTCAGCAGTGGCAATCAAGTAGTAGGCCGGTATCGCGTACTCAGTGTGGGGAAGAGAACACTCAGAAACTTCTGCGCCTAGATCAATTAGAGTTTGAATGCCCGCTCTAATCCCTTTGGCAACGTCTGGATCAATCCCTTCGCCGTAATACTCACGAGGAATACCAATTCTTAAACCTTTAACGTTATTCACGAGGAACTTCGTATAATCTGGCTTCTCATAAGTAATTGAAGTTGAATCAAGAGGGTCATAACCTGCAATGGCATTCATTATCAAGGCACTGTCCCGCACGGTTTTAGTCAACGGACCAATCTGATCGAGTGAGGACGCAAAGGCAATCAGGCCATACCTCGAAACGGCCCCATACGTTGGCTTCATTCCAACCACTCCACAAAACGCAGCCGGTTGGCGAATGGATCCTCCCGTGTCAGATCCTAAGGTAAAAGCAGCCTCATCCGCAGCTACAGCGACTGCGGCTCCTCCTGACGAGCCTCCCGGTACATGCCCTAGATTCCAAGGATTCTTAGTCTTTGCAAAAAAGGAATTTTCGGTAGAGGAACCCATGGCAAACTCATCCATATTTAGCTTGCCGAGTAGGATCGATCCAGCAGTTCGCAGACGATCCGTTACGGTTGCATTATAGGGAGGTATAAAATTTTTCAACATCTTAGAAGCACAGCTCGTGCGAATGCCCTCTGTGCACATGTTATCTTTCAAGGACATCGGAATTCCTTCTAAGGCGCCGATCACCTCGTTTTGGGAAATTTTTCGATCAACTTCAGCTGCTTGAGCCAGAGCCTGATCTTCAATGACCGTTAAGTAAGCTTTTAATTCTGGGTCCAACGTACGAATACGCTCTAAGTATCCTTTCGCCAACTCGGTGGCGCTGAGATCTTTATGTACGAGAAGTTCATGCAGGTCGCTGACCGATTTACCTAAATCCCCTGTAGCCATTAGCGCTCTTACCACCTTTCTAAGCCAAACTTATTCTTGGCACCCTAAAGAAGCCCTCTTCTCCATCCGGAGCATTCTTCAAGGCTTTTTCATGATTGATCGAGGTTCTAACATGGTCCTCGCGCATAACATTTTGTAATGGGACCGCATGAGCTGTCGGCACCACATTGTCCGTGTCTAAGCGCTCCAACATCGCTGCATAGTCTAAAATAGAGTTAAGTTGTTCGGTATACTCTTGAATTTCAGGTTCAGTCAACTCTAAGCGTGCTAATGCCGCCACATATTCAACGTCTTCACGTGAGATTGTCATCTAATTCACCTTCCCTTTGGTAGTATGCTACTTTACTCTCTATCATAGCAAATATGGGAGAACGAGGCAATAAAGACACTGCTTTCTTCATATAAAGAAACTGGCTTTTAATTAGTTACTGTATCATACTGCAAACTTGCACTCGATGAATGGAGCAGAAGAACCGTCCCTAATACTCTCTCTAATACTCTTTTCCTAAAATTCCGTCTGTTTATTGGGTGCTAAACTTCAGATATTTAAAACTATAAAGCAAATCAGTCGTCGTTCTTATTCCTTTTTTCTTTAAGTCCTCAACCATTGCTAAAAAAACCTTACCGGTAATATTTGAATCCCCTAAAGCGGTATGTCGGTCCGTTATGGGTACTCCATATGTTTCGGCCAAATAGTCTAGGGAATGAATTCTACGGTCAGGGAAGAGTAAATGGGAGAGCAAATAGGTGTCTAAAACTAGGGGATTCAATTTTTCTCCACAGTTTTTTCGCAATTGGGCATTTATAAAACTAAAATCGAAAGCGCCGCAATGAGCAACAAGCATTGAAGATCCTACAAAATCCATAAATTCATTGCAGACTACGACAAAACCCGGCGCTGTTGCTACCATTTCATCCGTGATACCTGTCAATTCTGTTACAAGAGGAGGGATTCCACGGTTAGGATTTATCAATTGGATAAACGTCTCATCTGTAAGCTGGCCATTGTCGATAACCACCCCTCCAACCGAAATAATTTCATCCCCTTTATGAGGATAAAATCCTGTAGTTTCGGTATCAAACACAACAAACCGGCTGCTGTCTAATAACAAGGACGGCCATTTCCGAAGACGAAAATCCGTGACTTTTTGACAAAATCCCTCATCTACTGTGAGGAAAGATTTATAGAAATTCATGAATTTACCGTTCATCTCCCAGTCCTCCCTTACAAATGGCCTTAACTTGGGAAAGCCAACCCCATTACGTTTTGCAGGCGATCAACTGCCAAAAAACTCTCGCGCATAACAGAGCGTTCTCTTTCACTGAGGTTAGTTGGGTTAATATAGTTATCCGGGATCAACCCTAGACTAAGTTTCCGTAGGTTTTCCCGCATTCTGAACATCATAAGGGATTGAAAGGCAATTTCGTAGTACTCGGCATCATCGGCGGAGATGGCTTCCAATTTGACAAGCTTTTTCAGTCGCGCTAACGTATTAACCTCAACTACGCTTTTCCGCATAGCAAAAATGCGGATACAATCCACAATATGAACACAAGCAGCCTTTTTTAGATCGACTTCATTTTTATGGTCTTTGCTCTTTTCTAATATTACGTGTTTGAATAGGTTAAGCGGTACCCTATGGCGTAGAGCATCTTTTGTAAGGAAATATAGCAGGGCAGGAGTAGTCCGAAACAAATGCAACGTATAATCACGTAACGTCCGAGCCAAATAATCTTGCCCGTAAACCGGTCTGAAGTCTAGGAAAATTGTAAACTGACGAACAGCGTCTGGATTAGGCATGCTTGCCCACTGGTGCACTGTATTCTTCCAATCCGTTATCGACCGACACCACTCGGGATTTGTGGGCATAATATTGCCCGGGCATTTAATAAGACCACATTGATCTAATCCGTCCGTTACATATTGTGCCAGTTCCCGAAAGTAGTGCTTAATTTCCCCTTCCGCGTCAGGCGAAATATCGGCATATATTATGGCACTGTCTTGGTCTGATGAAGGGGTTAGCTCTTCACGACCGCCACTGCCCATGGTTAACCAGCAATAATCAACAGGTGGACGGCCGAGACCCTTTTCAACCATTAAATTCTCCGCCAACACAAGCAGCCTTCTGTTTAATATGTCATATAATTCTGACACTACTTCCCCAATTTCACTAGCGGACGCTTTTTCGCTGATCATCGTAGCCACTGTTTTGTATATTTGTTTGACAGCTTGTGCCAATTCTGTGATACTTCCGGCAAGTTCTATGTCTTTAACAATCGTTAGGGAACTAGTAATCCTCGCCCTAGTTAAATCCCCAATAGTTACAATACCAATGGGTCGAGCTTGTTCCATGACTACAATATACTTGCCCTTGCTTTTCAGCATGGTAAGCAGTGCTTGGTAAAAGAAGGCATTAGCTGTCAACGTAGGAGGGTCTTGTTGCATAATATCGACAGCGGCAACTACAGAAGGGTTGCCGTCGCGGGCTAGTACTTTACTAATAAGATCACGCTCGCTAACTAAGCCAAGCATCTTACCATTAGGATCTGTAACAACCATAGAACTAATTTCTTTCTTTGTGAACAAACGAGCTAAATCATTGATTGGAGTGTGCGGCGGACAGGTTGCTACGGGAGTAGACATGATGTCGTAAACCTTCTGTTTAAAGCGTTCAAAGCCTAAACCAAACAACTCATAAGGTTGTTCTTGTAGCATTTCTTCGTACAGACCCCACAATCGGTCCGTTAAAACGCTATTAAAATAGCGAGCAACCTCTTGATAGTTTTGTAAGAGATTTTCGAAGATTTCTCTTCCCAGCACATAACAAGTTAACTCCTCTAGTACTTTTGAGGAGGCAGGGTATCGTTTGCCAGTCAGAATAACAGTTTCTCCAAAGAACTCTCCCTGACTCCTAAGTCTTACAGCACCGTTTCCTGTAATGATTTCCACAACTCCAGATAGAACTAAAAATAAAGAATCCAATGATTTTTCGCCCTCAACGAATACAAAACTACCTGTAGGATAACTTTTAATAGGTATCGTTTGGCTCAAATCCAATAAAACATTTTCCGGCAACTGATCAAATGGTCTAAATTGTTTTAAAGTAAGCGGCACATACTTTCCCCCTCGATATTCTTTTTTTATTTCTAGAAATATACCTTTTATAATATTTTGAATAATTTGAAGTGTCTTGTAATTATGCTCAAAGCATAATAAGATATCCTAAATAGATTTGAGCCTTGCACATTGAAATAAAAATTCAGATAGGAGGTGAAGATATGTCTCACGGCCCAGCAACCGAATGGAATGAGAATAAAGCTCTGGAAAAAAAGAAGTCCCGTTTAGGTGTGCTATTGTTTATAATCTATACAGTCGTATACACGGGATTTATTCTAATGAACGTAATGGCTAACAAAGTAATGCGAATTAAGATTGGGAGCTTAAACGTAGCTATTGTATATGGTTTTGGGCTAATTATTTTGGCACTTGTTCTAGCTGTTTTTTACAATCATATCTGTACAAAATCAGAAAAATTAACCGAGGGTAGTAAATAAACATTGATGGATGTTCCCTATAAACTGAAGGGAGTTAGAGGTATGAATTATTCTGCTTCACTAGGGTCTGTTGCCATTTTCATATGTTTTGTAATATCTCTTCTCTTCATATCCTTTTATTTTGCTCGCAAAACAAAGTCAGCAAGCGATTACTATGCTGCCGGTGGATCAATTCACTGGTCAATCAACGGAATTGCCTTTGCAGGGGATTATCTTTCTGCTGCGTCTTTCCTTGGCATATGTGGAATGATAGCCACGTATGGATTTGATGGGTTCTTATATTCAATTGGTTTTCTCGCAGGTTGGGTGGTTGCATTGTTTGTCATTGCTGAACCTATGAAACGGCTCGGAAAATATACCTTTACAGATGCACTTGATAGCAAATTCAATTCCAAGGGAATAAAGCTAATGGGGGCAGTTAGCACCCTCTTGGTTTCATTGGTTTATTTGATACCTCAAATGGTTGGTGCGGGAACATTGGTAACTCCTTTGCTCGGATTACCTCATGAAGCAGGAGTTATAATTGTTGGAGTTATAGTTATAATCGTTGTGGCAACAGCAGGTATGGCATCGACCACATACGTGCAATTCTTCAAAGGAGCTTTGTTGATAATATTTTCGTTAGCCTTGGTATTCCTAGTACTTTCACGCGGAATATCAACTTCACCAGAAAAAGCAGACGTCTCAATTCATAATCTCATAACATTAAACGTCACCAGTATCAATGATACTACTGTAATCATTGATGATCCATCATATAACGTAATAAAGTTAATTAAGACTAAGACCAAGAGCTTTGTAAAGCTCTCCAAGAATAATGTTGAGAGCATATGGACACTAAATGCACCGAAGAACATTTTGGAAGAAACGCAAACAATCACTAGGCTTGCTGATGGATCGATGCTTTACAATGGAGAGCCAAAAGCAAGTAACAAGTTTTATCAAGTTGGTACAATGAGTGAGATTGACGGGCAAAAAGCTTCTGGGAACACTGCAATTACAACTGGTTCTCTAAATCCTTTCTCCTTAATAGCGAAGATCAGTAATGGCGTAGTAATACGTTGGAATAATGAAATAATTAAGGACGGGGACAATCAAATAACAGTTTATTATCAAAATCCTACGTCCGGCAAGGATATCTTGAGTCCTGGTCTTAAGTTCAAAGTTGATCCTGAAAAAGGCGCAACGTCAACTAACAGGCTTAATTTTGTCTCCCTAATGCTAGCGTTGTTTTTAGGTACAGCGTCCTTGCCCCATATTCTTATTCGTTATTATACTGTTCCAAGTCCTTCCGCAGCAAGGAAATCGACCCTTGTTGCCATCGCTTCCATATCCTTATTCTATATTCTTACCCTATACATGGGCTTAGGAGCCATGACTGGTGGGATTCTTGATCTTACCAATGATAATATGGCAGCACCGTTATTGGCAAAATCCTTTGGTTTAGTAATTTTTGCCATGATTTCTGCTATCGCGTTTGCCACCGTACTTGGCACTGTCAGTGGTCTTATTGTTGCAGCTTCTGGAGCTATTGCCCATGATTTGATGGATAGGTTCTTAGATATGAAATTGACGGACAAGAAAAAGGTTTTTGCCGGGAAAATTACTGCAATTGTAGTCGGATGTATCGCCATGGTATTAGGAATTCTCTTCAAAAATATGAATGTCGCTTCTCTTGTAGGATGGGCATTTGCTGTTGCAGCTGCAGCTAACTTCCCCTCAATTATTATGATACTTTTCTGGAAAAAAACAACTGCACAGGGAGTGATATGTTCAATAGTAGTCGGATTGGTATCTTCTTTAACAATAATATTGTTATCACAGGACACATACACAAACGTTTATCGTCTAGTAAATGTCACTGCTCCCATTTCATTTAGTAATCCAGCAATTGTAGGTATTCCGTTGAGCTTTTTTACCCTGATTGTTATCTCATTGTTCACGCAGAAGAGTAGTTATCTCAAAACAAGGCTGGAAGCTTAGCTTCCAGCCTTGTTTCTACTTGGGCTACTTTAACAATAACTCAAATTCCCCTTCGGTCAAAACCGTTATTCCTAATTCTTGTGCTTTCACAAGCTTTGAGCCTGCTTTTTCCCCGGCTACGACAAAAGCCGTTTTTTTGCTGACACTACTTGCCGCTTTTCCGCCATATTCTTCGATAAGAGTTTCGATCTGCCGTCGTTCCCAACGCTCTAGAGAGCCGGTTACGACAATGCTTTTACCTGCGAATATCTGCGGTTTAATTGAGGTGCCTGCGGTCATGTTCACGCTAGCTTTACGCAATTTAGTCAGGAATCGCTCCGTACTCTCTAGCGCAAAAAACTGCACTAGGCTTTCAGCCATGGCCGGTCCAACGTCTGGGATAGCCTGCAGTTCTTCCACAGACGCGCTCTGCAATTTATCCATGTAACCAAAGGCCTGGGCTAAAGTTTTGCCTGATTTTTCCCCAGTATGACGGATTCCCAGCGCAAAGATCAACGGAGCCAAGCCGCGCTCTTTGCTGTCTTCAATTGCCTTCAGTAAATTCTCTGCCGACTTTTTCCCCATCCGCTCCACGGGGGTTAAATCATCATAGGTTAAGTAATAGAGATCAGCCGCATCCTTTATAAGCCCCGAATCTAGCAGTTGTTGAATAACAGCAGGGCCTAACCCGTCAATTGCCATCGCATCTCGAGAGACAAAATGAATAATCCCCTCGCGTTGCTGGGCAGGGCAAGTAATACTCTGGCAACGATACGCAACTTCCCCTTCTTCACGCGAAACCAGACTCTCGCATTCTGGGCAGAGATTCGGCATTTCAAAAAGCCGTTCCTCACCCGTGCGTTTTTCAGGTATAACTCTGATAACCTCTGGAATCACATCCCCAGCTTTATGTAAGAGTACATGATCCCCGATCCGAATATCCTTTTCACGAATGTTATCGAGATTATGGAGTGTGGCACGACTCACTGTAGACCCAGCCACGGAAACTGCTTTTAGAACCGCAGTAGGGGTCAATACCCCTGTACGCCCAACACGAATGACAATATCTTGAATGACCGTTTCAACCTGCTCCGCCGGAAATTTATAAGAAATCGCCCAGCGGGGACTTTTGGCGGTAAAGCCAAGTTCTTGTTGAAGGTCAAATTCATTCACTTTAATCACCAAGCCGTCAATATCATACGGGTACCGATGACGCTCCGATGCCATTTCTTCGCAATAAGTAATAACCTCTTCGATATCGTTAAGCACCTTATATTCAGGATTTACGACAAACCCCTGCTGCTGTAAATAAGTGAGTACTTCTGTTTGGTTATGTAGTCCCAGTTCTTTCGCCGATAAAACTTGATAAGCAAAGTAGTCGAGTTTGCGCTCTGCTGTGATTTTAGAGTTTAGCTGACGCAGTGACCCTGCTGCTGCATTACGAGGATTAGCAAATGTTGGTTGCCCTTCTTCTTCTCGTTCTTGATTTAAACGTGCAAACGAGGCTTTAGGCATGTACCCTTCTCCTCGAACACTTAGCTTCGGAACTGTTCTATCCAAGCGCAAAGGAATAGAACCCATGGTTTTGATATTGGCGGTGATATCTTCTCCAACTTCCCCATCTCCACGAGTGGCTCCACGCATAATAAGCCCATCCTCATAGGTTAGGGCGACAGTTAAACCATCAATTTTAAGTTCAACAACATACTGCACCGTGGGGGCAATCTTTCGCACGCGTCGGTCAAACTCTCGCAAATCACCCGGAGCGAAAGCATTATCCAAACTAAGAAGAGGCTCCAAATGCCGTACCTTCGTGTACTCTTTGGCTACCTCTCCTCCAACGCGTTGAGTCGGAGAATCCGGAGCAACCCAGTTTGGATGCTTGACTTCCAAGTCCAGAAGCTCTCGCATAAAAGCATCGTACTCCGCATCCGTGATGCGTGGCTGATCAAGCACATAATACTGCTTATTAGCGTCTTCAAGTTCCTTACGAAGCGTTGTTATTCGTTCAAATTCATCCTGCACTGAAATTCCTCCGATCCCCGCCCATGTTACTACATGTGAACTCATTACCTATTGGAGAACAATTAAGCTTGGAAATAAGTTGTCATTTGTGGTACAACTTGCTTTTTACGGGAAAGAACGCCTGGAAGATCAACGCTGCCATTGACAATTTCTTTGCCGAAGGCCTTAGCTACTTCTTCTGGGTTGTCCCCTTTAACAATCAGCTCTGTTGTGTCTGTTAAAATATCTGTGATCATCAAGCAAAGATATCGCATTTCTTGAGCAACGCGATGTGCTTCAAGCGCTTCTGTTAAGTTTGCCCGAACGGCTTCAAAACCATCCATACCCATTAAACTGACTTGTCCAACTCCAACTTTATGAGCACCCATCGTAAAGGCCTTAAGGTCTTCTTCGATCATGCTTTGTGGAGTACGATCAGCGATGTTGGAAGCTGATTTAAACATCTCGATACCAAACGCCATAGGCTCAACACCAGCAATGGCAGCTAGAGTGGCAGCAACTTCTTTGTCAAGTGGCGTGCAAGTCGGAGACTTGAAGATTACGGTATCGGAAAGAATGGCTGCGAGTAAAATTCCAGCGATGCCTTTTTCTGGTGTGAGGCCTAGTTCTTTATAACATTGCGCAACGATGGTACATGTGGAACCAACAGGCTCAATACGTACATAAAGAGGTTCTGATGTTTGAAATCCGCCCACTTTGTGATGGTCAACAATTTGCACAAGCTGAGCTTGATCTGCACCAGCAACCGCTTGTCCATATTCATTGTGGTCAACGAGAATCAATTTTTGTTTAGGTTCTACAGACTCCAATACTTCAGGAACCGCAACTCCAAAATAGTTAAGTACGAATTCAGTCTCTTTATTGAGTTTTCCAGCAGAGCAAGGGACAACATTTTCAGTCCCTGTAAGTGCCTTCAAATTAGCTAAAGCAATCGCTGAACACACTGAATCTGTATCTGGGCTTTTATGACCAACAACATAAATTTTATCTGACATAATTACACCAACCCTTTCTTTTTTACGAAATTTTGAAATGTACATAGACAAAAAATGTTACAGCTTCGTTAACTTGGCATATTCAGCCATAAGTTTTTTGATTCCACCGTCGAAAACAATCGTCAGCTCCGCCTGGTCGCCTTGCCCCTTAACTGAGACAATAATTCCTCGTCCAAACGTAGCATGTTCCACTTTGTCTCCTAAATGATGTGCCTCACCTCCTTTACTAACAAGAGTACTCCCGAAGCCTTTTTCCCAGGAACCTGAACCCAAGGGAATCGTACGATCTGCTTTTTTCTCCTGTGACCACGTCGATTTAGGCTTAGCGTTTGGACGACGTTTTGGTGGATCTAGAGGGTCAATATCGGTCATTAAAGCTGCGGGGATCTCCGTTAAGAAACATGAAGGCCGATTGTACTGTGTTTTGCCGTAAAGCATTCGCATTTCAGCATTGCAGAGATAGAGTTTTTCCCTCGCACGGGTAATGGCGACATAGCAGAGTCGCCGTTCTTCCTCTAATTCGACAGGGTCCATGAGTGAACGACTACTGGGAAAAATCCCGTCCTCCATGCCCACTACAAACACTACTGGAAACTCCAACCCCTTCGCACTGTGCATGGTCATTAACGCCACAGCTTCTTCAGCTTGGTCCAGCTCATCGATATCGGCGACTAAGGAAACCTGTTGTAAGAAACCGCTTAAGCCGGTGACAAGCTCTTCCTCGTCTATACCGTCATTTATTGCATTTTGCGTTGCCTGGGCTGCTTTAGCATCATACTCTGCCGTGACGGAAAGAAACTCCAGCAGGTTTTCCAGACGAGTCTCCGCTTCAGGGGTATCCTCTGCTTGAAGAACTGCCTTATACCCCGTCTTATTTAAAATTGCTTCCACCAAATCCGTAACCGACGCTTCCTTAGAATACGCCACTAATCCTTGCATCAAGTGGGCAAAACCAATCAAAGGTTTTTTGGCTCGTGTTGGCAAATCCGGAATATACTCAGCCTCCAGAATCGCTTCTAGCACGGGCATTCCCTGCTCATTTGCATATTCTAAGATCTTCTCCAGCGCACTATCCCCTAATCCGCGTTTAGGCACGCCGAGTACACGGGCAAAACTCACTTGGTCAGCAGGATTTGACAAGACTCTTAAATAGGCTAAGATGTCTTTGATTTCCATGCGCTGGTAGAATTTCAACCCTGAGAAGATGCGATAGGGCGTTCCAGCCTTCATTAAACGTTCCTCAAGCGCCCGCGACTGAGCATTCGTTCGGTAAAGAATAGCACAGTCATTATAAGGCCGCCCTTCCAACTCATGTAAACGTTGAATGCGCTCTACGACATAGCCCGCTTCATCTCGCTCATCATTGCCAATATAACACACTAAAGACTGTCCCTCGGCATTATCGGTCCAAAGCGACTTTTCTTTACGAGTTTCATTATTTCTAACCACTGCATTCGCGGCATTGAGGATCTTTTGAGTTGAGCGGTAATTTTGCTCGAGTTTGATGACCTTCGCTTCCGGGTAATCCCTCTCAAAGTCCAGAATGTTTTTGATATCCGCTCCGCGCCATCCATAGACCGAATTGTGCACCACTACGCCTTCACAAATAAACTGTCTAAGGTCTGGAACAGAAAGGTCATAGACAAACCCGTCATACTCTTCTACTACAACTTCTACAATAATATCTTCAATAATCTTACCATCCTCAAAAATGGGCACACTCATCGTTGGGCGTAAGTGGACAAAAGGCATAAATCGAAAACTTTCGTTTTCCGTTAATTTAGCCTTTTTATGGATTTCCAACCCCTCTTCGATCTGAGAGAGCTTTTTAGCATAACCGTCTGCTTCATCATAGGCGAGCCTTTCTGTTTCCGTCCTCCACGTATTTCTCTGTCCATTACGAACCGGAAATCCGCATCCGACTGCTTGAAGTTTAAGTTCTTCTCCTGAAGTGATCAGCGCGATTCTGTGGCTGCAATAATTGGTCGCTCCTGACTTTCTACCCGCAAAAAAGTTTACATTAACAATCCGTCTAACGGATTGCCCCCTAATCACCGCGCTACTGAAATGGTGCGGATATTCTTCAAAAATCATTAGATCATTCATGAGTCTTGCTGCCGCCTGCTCGGTATTAATATCTCTAAATAGCTTATCAATATATTCCTGACCTATTACAAGCTTACGTCCAGCAGTGTGAAACACCATCGTTGGAATTCCATAATTAACAGAAAGCAGTTGTTCATAATAAGCCGCCTCCGCTTTGTCCTTGCAAACCTTAAGAATCCACATTTTATCAGCATGTTCACCATTTAGACGAACGAATAATCCGTTGACTATTTCGCCTTTCCTGCTTCTTACTCCTTGAGTCTGACCAATTCGATATCCCATGCCACGTTTATACATTAAATAAACGTAATAAACACCTGGATTAGCGTTGACTCTTGCAAAGCCAATATGATTGGGAGTGGCACTAATTACTTTGCCTGTTTGAGTCGTAATTTTGATTACAGGCCCATGGTAGAGTTTCTTTGATATATGATCGACGGTTCCATGAATCGTTTCTCCCTGACCTGAAGCGCAGACAAGAGTTTGATTCACTTCGACATCTTCGATGGGTATTGACCCATTAGGAGTACTGACCTGCATTCCTGGAAGAATACATTGATCATCATCTCCCACCACGCAGAGGTTGCGATTCTCACTCGCTAAGAGTTTGATCAGCATATATTGGGCATGATTCGTATCTTGATACTCATCGACCATAATGTAACGAAATTTATCTTGATAATAGCGAAAGACTTGATTATTTTGCTGGAAGAGCTGCACTGTAAGCATAATGATATCATCAAAATCTAGGGCGTTATTGTTTTTTAGTCTCTTCTGATACGATTTGTAGATGTCGACAACTTTATGCTGGAAATAATCAGTAGCTTTATGGGAAAATTCTTCTGGATCTAGCAGGTTGTTTTTGGCATCGCTGATGACCGCCGCAACACTGCGCACCGGAAATTTCTTTTCATCCAGATTGAATTCCTTTAAACAGGATTTAAGTAGAGACTGTTGGTCCCCAGTATCATATATCACAAAATTCCGGTTATACCCCGGCATATTATCTATTTCACGTCTCAGAATACGAACACAGGCTGAGTGAAATGTGGTAACCCATAACCCATAACCCTCATTACCTACCAGTGTGGTCACTCGCTCACGCATCTCTTTGGCTGCTTTATTCGTAAACGTGATTGCTAAGATCGCACTAGGTTCTATCCCTTGAGCAATTAAGTGAGCAATTCTATAGGTGAGAACACGGGTCTTTCCCGATCCAGCACCCGCCAGAATTAGTAGCGGCCCCTCTCTATGCTCAGCTGCCTCTCTTTGTACTGGATTCAAATCGTCCAACCGATACATTAACCACTCCACCTCAATTCTTGTACATATTATAACATACCTATACGGTCCTCTGTTACACGACTTACGGCAGTATAAGAATATATTATGGCTGTATATGAAAAACCGAAACAGAGTAGCCTAGGCCACCTATTTCGGTTTTTTGCTTTTAGTCCTTAAACCTAACCTCATACTCCCACTGACCTGTTAGATTTGTAATTAAGTTTTTCTAGTCCGCTTAAAACTCACAGGAATTCGTCGTTCTGGGGAATGAAATCACATCTCGAATATTAGACATACCCGTCAAATACATAATCAGACGTTCAAAACCCAGGCCGTACCCCGCATGCTTTACACCACCATACTTCCGAATGTCAAGGTACCACTCATAATCCTCAGTTTTCAGTCCAGAGTCCTTCATCCGACTTTCTAGTACGTCTTGGCGTTCTTCTCGTTGGCTCCCTCCAATAATCTCCCCGATCCCGGGGACGAGCAGATCCATGGCCGCCACTGTCTTATTATCATCATTGAGTCGCATATAAAACGCCTTTATGTCTTTGGGATAATCCGACACAAAGACTGGTTTTTTATAAACCTTTTCTGTTAGATAGCGTTCATGCTCGGTTTGAAGATCCGTGCCCCAATGAACAGGATACTCAAAGTTAGAGTTCTCCTTCTCAAGGAGTTCTACCGCTTCTGTATACGTAATATGTCCGAATTCAGAGTTCAGGATATTCTCCAGCCTATCGAACAATGTCTTATCGACAAAACTATTAAAAAACGCCATCTCCTCTGGAGCATTGTCCAGGGCATACTGAATGATGTATTTCATCATTTCTTCGGCTAAGTTCATATCGTCATTAAGATCAGCAAAGGCGATCTCTGGCTCAATCATCCAAAACTCCGCTGCATGCCTCGCTGTATTCGAATTTTCCGCTCTAAAAGTGGGTCCAAACGTATATACGTTGCGAAAGGCCATACAGTACGTCTCGACATTGAGTTGCCCGCTCACCGTTAGGCTTGTTTCACGACCAAAGAAATCTTTGTCAAAATCAACGTTACCGACCTCGTCCCGAGGGGGTTTAGCCATATCTAGTGCAGTTACTCTAAACATTTCCCCTGCACCTTCTGCATCACTGCCTGTAATAATTGGCGTATGCACATAGACATAACCTTTTTCTTGAAAAAACTTATGTACTGCATAGGCCACCACGGAACGCACTCGAAAAACGGCAGCAAAAGTATTTGTGCGAGGGCGCAAATGCGCAATGGTACGCAAGTACTCAAACGTATGCCGCTTCTTTTGCAGAGGATAATCCGCTGCGGATACTGAGAGAATCTCGATGTGTTCCGCTTTCAATTCAAAGGGTTGTTTCGCTCCCGGCGAAGGAACAAGGGTTCCTTGAATACGCAAAGCAGAACTAATTGTGAGCTTTCCAATTTCCGCAAAATTGGCCAGGCTTTCTTCGAAAACCACTTGAATGTTTTCGAAAAAACTTCCGTCATTGATTTCGATAAAGCCAAATGCTTTGGACGAGCGTACCGTTCGGACCCATCCAGATACTTCAACTTTCTGATTAAGAAATTGGTCAGTCTGTCTGTATATTTCCTTAACTGTTACCGATTGCATAATAATCCTCCTCAAGATGTCCCATTGAGGGTTTAAAGTTTTCCATTTTCTAAGTATAAAGTATACACGATTACATTCTCAACTTCAAATCACAAACCGATTACTTTGGGCTTTCATTTCCTCCATCAATAAAATTAACTGCTGCCCACTATCACGAATCGTACTAACAGTAGCACTCATTTCCTCTGTTGAGGCGGCGATTTCCTCTGCTGCTGCCGCATCTTCTTGGGACATATCGGCAATTTCACATACTGACCGCGTAATTGCCTGCCCCATCTGAACTACTTGCTTAACCTCCCCTTCCATTACTCCTAATAGTTGAGAGACAGCTTGTGTCCCCTCCGAAATCTCCATAAATTGCACCTGGGCCCGATCCCCAATTCCTGATTGTTGTTCTATCATATACACCGCTTCTTCTGTAGCTCGGGCTGAGTTTTCAACATTTAAAGTCACTTGATCGATCAATCCCTCAATCTTGGAGGCACTTTGCCTGGAACCTTCAGCCAATTTGCGGACTTCTTCAGCCACGACAGCAAAGCCTCGTCCAGCCTCCCCAGCGCGTGCAGCCTCGATCGCCGCATTCAGGGCAAGGAGATTGGTCTGATCAGAAATCCCCGTAATGATCTGCGTGATTCCGCGGATTTGTCCTGTCTGTTCTTTTAAAATATGGCTTCCGGACTGGATCTCCACAACCTTTGCCGCAAATATTCGCATTTTATCCGCCAAATCCTTCATCATTTCTTCTCCGCGCAGTGTCCGTGCAGTTACGTCAGAGGTTGTTCTAGCGATGCGTTCCATATTTCCAGCCAAATTTTGGGCGCTTTGATTGATGCCTTCACTTTGTACACCCATCTCACTCGTTCGCTGAGCAATTTTTTGAGCACCAACGGCTACCTGGCTCACGCTGGCAGCTACTTGATCTGCCCCTTGAGACGTTTGATCTGTAGCGACTGAGATTTCTCTCACCGAAGCCTCTACCTGCCCCACTGCTTGGTTAATCGAGGAACATGTTTCCTTGGTGTTTTCAAGCATCTTTTTCATTGCTAGGGCCAGAGTTTCTAGCTCTCCATACCAATTTGTATTAATGGCGATTTTTAAATTACCTGTGGCTAGAACCTCCGCATCTTCCGCTAACTGGATCAGCGGACGGGTAAAGGATAAAGAGACAAAATATCCTGAAACCACACCCATAACTAGAACCAATAACCCCACCATGAAGACCCAACGTTTTAAGGAGTTTAACTCTTGTACAACCCCTTCCCTCGATAGCACCGCCTTGATATAACCCTTTACATTACCACGGTAGTCTTTAAATGGGATGAGCAAGACATTGGACTGTCTATCCCCACTAACGGAAAACTGAGATTGTCCATTAACAAGGTCTTTCACCGAGCCTTCAGCTACTGGATAATTATCGGTACCTGTACCAACTAGAAGCCCTCCATTCTCCTTCACATTTTTGACCATTGAAGTAGATGGATCGAGAAGATAGATAAAGTAATCTCCAGGGTTCTTTTTCTGTAACGATTTTAAAAAGTCCGCACCAAAATCCATTCCATATTCTGCACTCCCTACCCAATGATCTTGATACTTGACCGGCACCACCACACGAAACCCATATCCTTCAACACCCTCTTCTAGTCCTTCAACGGTCTTGTGCTCTTGGTTGGCAGCTATCACCGTAGGACGAATTTTGGAAAGATCATCTCCAAATTTTTTAGGTGAATGTGCCCGATAAAACGAAACGGCCGGTGCCAGATGAAATTGAAGTTGGCTGAAGCCTTCTTTCCTGATTTCTTCAAAAACAGGCTGAACCTGACGGGCAAGGGCAGCCTGATCTCGTTCGGCGAAAGCCTTTGCCACGTCCGGATTCATACTTATAGATAGTACGGAAGACCTCGCACGATCTAAGCGATTGACGAATTCATCCTGGATTCCCTGTACCACAAGCTGCTCAGTTTGAAGTTCACTCGTTTTGAGTAGTTTTTGAGCATTCCAAAGACTTGCTCCAGATAAGGCTGCCACCACGAAAATAATCAACAGACCCGCAATTAGGGTAATTCTAGTTTTGATTGACATGGATCGTTTAGTTTGGTTAGACATGTTATAAATTCCTCCACTCAAAATATACTGAAATTCTTATTATTCTCTTTTGATTACAACAGTCTAAGCCCAAAAAAGGCTTCAGTGAACCCCAATTCCCTTCAAGAAAAAAATGTCTACCTCCTGAACTTCAGCAGATAGACATCTCGAATGCACCTTTCTGCAACCCGGCTATCGTGATAGTATGAAGTACTATCTTTAGACCCGTGGCTTTGCGTCTCTACCTTTCGATAGGTTTGCCGTGTATTTTTTAATTATTAAGATATAATTCATGAGCGTAAAGAACAATCGAATACGGGTGTAGATACGCTTTGGCGCTTCGCATTTAAACATAATTATTTTATGATACAACATTATACACCTTATAAATCAAATCTATTTGACGGACTCATGACACTATTAATGTCGGTTATACGACATAATCCAGTTGTGTCTTTCTACATCTCAAAGTCAGAGTGGATGTAATCGAAAAGGATGATGCATATCAAGCATCATCCTTTTTTCAATGTCCTTCATCATCCCTTAACAGCTTCAGTATCCTCTCCTCAGTCAGATCCACTTCTGAATAAATTGGGATATTATGCTCTTTTAATAGTGCCGCAGTGACCCCTTGCCCCGAGATTATACAATGTGAAAAGCTGCCATCATAAATATGATTCACTCCGCAGGAAGGGCTACGCTCCTTGAGGATCGCAGCAGTGACTGTGACCATCTCTACGATTTTAAAAACTTCTTTTGCCCCAAGGACAAATTGCGCTGTCACTAGTTCTCCTTGCCCCCCCTGTACCACACACCGACCAAGAAGTACCTCCTGTCCAGTCCCATTAACAATCTCCATCGGTGATCGAGGTGTAGGCAAGCCACCCAGTTGTTCCGGGCAGACCGGGATGAATTTTCCCGAAGAGCTGTATTTTTGAAGCAACGCATGGGCATTTGAAGTGCCGTCATATTTCGTATTTAATCCAAGCAAACATGCGCTTACAATAATCATGGCCCCACCCTCTCTCGTAATTAACGACGTCACTCAATATCCCAGCTAGCAAAACGCCCTCTCCACAATCGCGGAGAGGGCAAGAAAAACCAATATATCAACCTATACGAATCTCCGACGCAAATTACGGATGGTAGTTTCATGTTCGCCTAGAATATGCGATGTTGCCAGTTGGCTATCTTGAATATCTTGCAATCTGGCCTTTGTTTCTGTTCTGAACTCTAGTAACCCTGCTGTTTGTTCAAAAATAACATCTTGTCGCCCTTTAATTTGATCCACAGTAATCTCCATGTTCTCCATCCTTGTCTTAAGCTCTGACACATCTGTCTTAAGCTCTGACACATCTCTCTTAATGTCTTTTATGTCCTGACCCATCTCAATCAGCCGATCAAGGATTTCCGTCATTTCGCTCACTGTTTTAACCTCCTAAAGCACCAAAATGTAAATAATAGCTAGCTTGTTTCAATTATAAAGGAGAAAACTAGCTCTTTCAATCCCTATTTTCAAATTTTTAACATTTTCTATTCCGTCCTAGAACGTTTCATCCACATCAATACCGGCCATCTTAATGAGATACATGGCATTGCGGGTGTTTGAAATCCCTGACCGTAGTTTATAATCAAAATGGATTTCATCGTTTTTATAATACTCCCGAAAATGATAGTTTCTAACTTTCCGCTCGCTTTCGCGCTCTAGGTCTCCTAATTCCAAATCATGAGTTGATACCATTCCCATGGCCCCGGCCTTGCCTAATTGTCGAATCAGGACCTTGGCTCCAGCGTGACGATCTTGTGAATTCGTCCCCTTGAAAATCTCATCTAATAGGAAGAAAATCGTTCCTTCTGTTTTGGACGCGCCGACAATTTGTTTTATGCGCAGTAATTCCGCATAGAACGAAGAGATATTTTCTCCTAGGTTATCGCTCACCCGCATACAGGTATAAATGCGCATTATCGAACAACTGAAACTCTTTGCACACACTGGTGCCCCTGCATAAGCTAATACCATATTGATCCCCACTGTGCGGAGTAAGGTGCTCTTTCCAGACATGTTAGACCCTGTAATTAATAAGATGCCGGAGCACTTCTCAATCGATATATCATTACACGTCGAATTTAGCAACAGCGGATGTCCTAGACTCCCTGCCACCATACCCGAATTTTCCGAGATAATTTCTGGCAATGCCCACTGTTGATGATCAAAGTGAATGATTGCCAGACTTGCTAACCCCTCTAACTCAGCTACAGTATCCACCCAGCGACCCAGAGAACGTCCAGACTTTTCTTTCCACGATTCTAAGGCGATCATGCACTGAATATCCCAGAGGGTGAAAATATTAATAACTAAAAACATTGAGTTGCCCCGATTAGATATAAGCTCAGCTAGACTCGATAGTTTTCTTATTTGTTCGAAGGCCTTCTTCCCATCACGGTCATACAACCCCTTCTTCAGACCTAGCAGGTAATCCGCTTTAAAGTTGCGCTTTTCAAATCGTCGCAACATTTTCTCATAAATTTTCAGACTTTCTTTATAGGCATATACCGACTCAAGTGTTTTGCCCCTTTGTTTCCCCATAAAGAGTATGACCGTCTGGATTAAAAAACCCGCCAATGGATACCAAAAGGGAACCCTATCGGTCAGAAAATAGAGCAGTAAGAATGTGAGCGTGATCATCGGAAGTGCCCTGAATAGAATTACTATCCCAGGACGCAGATAAAATGGGTCGTACGTCTTCGCCCATTCTATGATCCTAGTTGGAGAGTCTAACGGACGCTTTAGAGTTCCAGCCTCAGCCATAAAACGATGCCGCCAGGCAAAGTTCATGGCCAACTCCTTAATAGCTTCTTGTTTCATTTGAATGGTTCTGGCTTCTACTGGGGGCTCAGTCAACCACTCTTTTAGTTTCGCCCTTCCCCTAAAGGTCTTCGCAGTATTAATCCACTGGAAAAGAGAACTAGCTCCAAAAAGGTCAAGATCTTCTGAATATGGGTGTGCGGCGTCTCTAAAGTCTTCTCCGTTATCGGGGAAGGCTTTCCATTCACCATCCAAACGCTTCAAGGCTTGGTCGAAACTTTCATAGAGCACTTGAATATACTTTTGTTTGGCCCTTAAAGTCTGATGCCAAACGACAAGCCCAACAAAAGAGACCATTGTAAAAAGAAGAATACCAAGACCCAGTGAGGAGTTTTGGGTCATATAAAGAAAAACTGCCAATGCGCACCCCGCAAAGAACAGGGTTAATCTTACATTACTTAATCGGTTAATCGTCTGGGTCAATTTTTCTAACCGTCTGGCATAATGTTTCCTGCGTTTTTCATACTGTTGTTTTGACTCTAACAATTGCTTATCCCCCAATATCAGTATTATACATCACCCGAACAATCATTACCACATCTTGGAATTCACTATTTAGCTGCCTAGTTGCCCCATTTACTTGTTTTTTATTCTTTCTTCCCTAATAATTATTCGAATGCTATACTTGGTCATTGGAGGGATTATTATGGAACACAACAAATCACGGTCCATGTTGCTAGCTCTAGATTCGCTTTCTATTTACAGGGGGCTGTTAAGGGACAAAGTCTTAAGTAGGCTGAAAGCACTGCTTATTTGTCTAACCAAGGAAGACTTAGAACTTCGAAAAATAGTCAATCGTTTCAATGACTTTTACTTTGAGCTGGCCAAAAGCGATATTCTTTCATTAAAAGACTATCTCATAGACCAAATAACGTTTGATGAGAACCCATTTTCATTTAAGCTACATACTGCACAGCGCATTGATTCTGACCGTGTTCTGGAGAAAGCCGTGTCCCATGATTTAAGAGGTCTTCAACTAATTTCTAGCCTTGATCCGTCGATGATCAAAGCTGAGATAACCCAAATTTTCGACGATAATAGCTCTAAACATGTAATTGAGGGGCTTCCTGAATGGGTATTAGAAAGTTCACCATCCACCAGCGACCCTGAGCATATAAGACGCTTGAAGGATCGATTTAACTCATGTCAGCAGTGGGATGAATGTATCGAGGAGCTTCGGAATTTCCACTTAACCTACGGTTGTGGTATATATGCTCGTTATATTGCCTTTGTTTGGGAAAAGACGGATGGCCATGGCTTCCTAAAAGGGATAGATCGTCCGGACGCAATCACCTTAAATGAACTGGTGGATTACCAGAATGAACGTTCAAGAGTGATTGAAAACACACTTCAGTTTTTGGAGGGCTGTCCCTCTAACAATGTTCTTCTATATGGAGACAGAGGTACGGGAAAATCATCGACCGTCAAAGCCATTCTGAACGAATATCATCACCAGGGATTGCGAATGATAGAAGTTCCTAAGGCTTATCTCGCTGACTTCCCCCTGATTATTCGGCATTTAAAGAATAGAACTCAGAAGTTTATCATCTTCGTTGATGATCTGGTCTTTGGGGACAATGAGGAGAACTATACTTCGTTGAAGGCAGTTCTTGAGGGTGGTCTTGAAAGTAAAACGCCCAACATAGTGATTTATGCCACCTCCAACCGAAGGCACCTCGTAAAAGAATATTTCAGTGAAAGAGCCGGTTTGCAGTCGGGCAACCATAATGAAGAAGTGCATGCCGCGGACAGCATGCAGGAAAAACTTTCCCTCGCGGATCGTTTTGGCATTAATGTGGTGTTTTCTTCACCTGATCAGAATCGATATCTAAGAATAGTCAATGGGATTGCTAAGAGCAGACATTTAAACATCGACAAGGAACGGCTAGAAAGAGAAGCGCTACAATGGGCGCTTTGGTATAACGGGCGTTCTGCAAGGACTGCTAGACAGTTCGTTGATTGGATTGAGGGACAGGAAGCAATCCTCAAGTCAAACTTATGAGTTTAATAAGGTAATTACAGTAAAGCTTAGTAAAAAAACTGCCAATATAAGAGATGTATACGCCATTCCTCTTTTTTGCTTATCGCTAGATTTCAAGCCAGTTATTCCATTAACCAAAAGTAACAGACTTAGTAAGATTTGATTAGCCAAATTCAATTGAAAACTTTGTAATGCCGTGAAATTACCAAACAGAACTAACGATGATAAGATTATTACCGCAACAACCACAAATATTCTAAACATATTTATGGGTAAAAACATTATATTCCTCGTCTTTCTTATAGCTTGTGTGTTTTGGGTGTTTGGTACCTTATCCCTATTTTCCTTATTCCTCTTACTTTTCTTACCCATTTCTACCCTTCTTCCATTAATACTAGGTACTTCTTGATAACAACCCACTCCCTAAGCTTTTCTTCATATTTTTTAGTATTTGCAGGACTTGAAGATGTAAGCTTATGGAATGATAAATACGGTATCGTTCCGAATCCTACCCACTTTTTATAGGTTTCGAATGCTTTACCTCCATTAAATAGCACTGTTCTTATGTTAGGAAAGGCTTTGAACAGACCCCTAAAGTCATTCACTTTCTCTTCCCGAATCTTTGAATCCAGACTACCTTCCCGATAACAATTTTCAATGACATCCCATACGGCAATTTGCTTACTTTTAACAAAGGACACTCTCTCCCAGTAGTCCTGACTGGCTTGTGTATCGTAAAGCTCATAGAGTATCTTCCAAAATTGGTTCCTGGGATTAGCATAATACTGTTGTAATCTCAGGGAGTCGACGCCTGGCATTGAGCCAAGAATTAGGATTCGTGATTGTTCATCAATGATGGGCTGAAATGAAGTCAACAGTTCCAACTAGTTCCCCCCCTACCTTTGGCGTTTCTGGAGTCCAAGCAAGTCCTCGATTCTTTCATTCATATAATCATGCGAGTCTTCTATCGCTTTATTGTATATATAGGGACCTATTTCGTTTACAATAAAATCAAGCATTAGCTCGGCACCTAACTTTGTGATTTCTTCATCCCTCTCGTTCCAATAATATCTCTTTAAACTCTCAACGAGAACAGCTCTAACTTCTTTTTTAAGTTCTATCTCCATTTTTATCAACGAAATCTCCCCTTCACTTATTTAGCAATATATGAATCATCTCAGTCTCTAGCATTATTATAACCTAAAAATGAACCAAGTCGAAACTACTCGAGATCCTTGCCCAAGTACTCGAACAAGACGTTCGGGATTCGAGCGCTAGTCCTGAATTGCCCAGTTTCCCTAGCCCTAAATGTCGGGAAGGGACATCGCTATGAATGGCTAAATGCCGTAAGACCAAACTTACCTGAAGATTTGGACGAAGAAGGGCCCTCCCAGAAAGCAAGACCTGACTGCATAAGTATTAATGCCTTGGAGAATAATATAATATTGCACAAAGGAGGGAATTTCATGGATGATTATTTTGACAACATAGACAGCACGGAGATTAACTTAAAGTATTTTACTGAACATCATGAGAGTATATATAAGGCCTATGAGAAATACGGTCAGTTAGTGCATAAAGACGGCGGCCCTTTAGATGAAAAGACATGCTGGCTAATTAAAGTAGCACTGTCTACCGAGTGCCAATACCCTAGGGCTTTAAGGACGCATATTTTAAAAGCCTTAAGTAGTGGGTGCACCAAAGAGGAAATTGAACATTCGATTCTCTTGGTAGCTCCCAGTGCAGGATTCCCTAAGACTATGTCGGGTATCTTAATCTTAAGAAAGATCTTAGAAGAATCCGGCGACGATTCTACGCATTGAGTTTCCAAAGCCCTCTACCGAAATGATCGGCAAGAGGGCTTTATCTATCGCCCCTTCCCTAAACTTTCATTTTTATCCCTTAATTTCTGTCTCGCTCTTTGATAATTTTAGGTATTAATAGATTTTGCAGCGTATTACCTATATCTTCTGGTAGTAAAGTGATATAATGTAATCTTGTATAAGAAAAATCGGCTAGCGCCAAGCCTTGGATGCACTAATATACGCTGACCACGGCTGGCCAAAAAATATATAACAAAGGAACGATTAATAATGATAAGTACAAGTGGGATTACTTTAAGATTTGGTAAAAGAGCATTATTTGAAGATGTTAATGTGAAATTTCTTCCGGGGAACTGTTACGGGTTGATTGGTGCGAATGGCTCCGGAAAATCGACGTTTTTAAAAATACTATCTGGAGAAATAGACTCTTCTAGTGGCGACGTCAATCTAACGCCCGGCGAACGAATTGGAGTATTAAAACAAGATCACTTTGAATTTGAAGAATCCGAAGTGTTAAACACTGTCATGATGGGGCACACTAGGCTATACGAGATTATGGAAGCGAAAGATGCTCTCTATGCAAAACCGGACTTCTCAGAGGAGGACGGAATTAATGCTTCTATATTAGAGGGCGATTTCGCTGAGCTTAACGGTTGGCAAGCTGAGGCCGAGGCCTCTGAATTATTGATGGGCTTAGGGATTGGCAAGGACCTTCAGAGTAGCAAAATGAAGGACCTTACTGGGAGCGAAAAGGTTCGTGTGCTACTCGCTCAAGCCCTCTTTGGTAATCCTCACATTCTATTACTCGATGAACCTACCAATAACTTGGACCTGCATTCGATCGCTTGGTTGGAAAATTTCCTCTACAATTATGAGAATACGGTCATCGTCGTCTCTCATGACCGGCATTTTTTGAACAAAGTATGCACGCACATTGCTGATATCGATTTTGGTAAGATCCAATTATTCGTCGGAAACTATGATTTCTGGTATGAATCAAGCCAATTGGCCTTGAGATTGATGAGAGAGTCCAATAGGAAAAAAGAAGATAAGATTGAGGATCTCCAGAAGTTTATCCAAAGGTTTAGCTCCAATGCTTCTAAAGCCAAGCAGGCTACCTCCCGGAAGAAACAGTTAGATAAGTTGACACTAGAAGATATTAAGCCATCGTCTCGTAAATACCCTTATATCTCGTTCACCCCAGACAGAGAAGCAGGCAATAATATCTTGACGGTTAAGGACTTAACCGTCACTGTCAATGGCGAAAAAGTACTCGACAACATCTCGTTTATTGTTAATAAAGGCGATAAAATTGCTTTTGTAGGTCCCAACGGCAATGCTAAAACAACCTTGTTTAAAGTTCTATTGGGTGAAATTGTCCCCGATGAAGGAGAATTTATCTGGGGTATTACAACGACTCAAGCCTATCTCCCCTTGGATAACACTTCCTATTTTGAGACCAATTTGAACGTTGTAGACTGGTTAAGACAATTTTCCAAAGATCCCGAAGAGTCTTTTGTTCGGGGATTCTTGGGGAGAATGCTTTTCTCTGGAGAAGAATCGTTGAAACAAGCTAGCGTTCTTTCTGGTGGAGAGAAAGTACGCTGCATGCTTTCCCGTATGATGCTCAGTGGGGCAAATGTGCAAATTTTGGATGAACCTACTAACCACTTAGATATGGAATCAATTACGGCACTCAATAATTCCTTAACGAGCCTTGATGGAAATGTGCTGTTCGTATCCCAAGATCACCAGTTTGTGCAAACTATTGCTAACCGCATCATAGAAATCACACCCAAAGGTCTACTAGATCGCACGATGACCTTTGATGAATATCTGGAAAATGAGGACGTCAAGGTCTTGCTAGAAAACTTGTATAGCTAATTTGACATATATCCATTTTTTAGCTATAATTAAAATAGCCTGTAAAAACTAGCGGATTTAAGCAAACCTTCTCTATTGCCTATGTCTCCAAAAGAAGTTGGTTAAATTGCCATGTAGCACGGGTAATATATTTAGTGGAGGTTTTTTTATAATGTTTAATGACAAAGTATTGAGTTGCAAAGACTGTGGTCGGGATTTCGATTTTTCAGCTTCTGAACAAGAGTTCTATGCTGAAAAAGGGTTCACTAACGAACCTGGTCGTTGCCCTGAGTGCCGTGCAGCTAAGAAAGAACAAACCAGAAACCAAGGCGGCGGCGGTGGCTATGCTCGTCAACAACGCGAAATGTTCCCAGCTGTTTGCGCTACTTGTGGTAAAGAAACTACGGTTCCTTTCCAACCATCTGGCGACAAGCCTGTATATTGCCGCGAGTGCTATCAACCCCGCACACGTAGCAACTGGTAAATCGTAAATAGTAGAACCCTCCTGAGCTCACGGCTTGGGGGGGCTTTTTATATTCGCTACTCGTAGTATTTCAATCCCACCTTTTTGGTAAGAAACAGAATTTAGGGCTCGATATGGCTAATCCATCTTGAGCCCTTTTCCTTATACGTGTCTAAATCACTGTGTAACTGTTGCTGTGGGTGTACCCCCATGACCACCACGCATGCCCTTGCCCATAACACCCGGTACAAAGGTTCCCGCAGCCATAAGTTCTTTTTGAACATCTAACTGTGCTCGAGCTGCAGTACTCCACTTTTCAATCTGGGCGGGCGTCAACTTTGCGTCACTCTTCATAGACTCTACTTGGGCAGTTAAGCGAGCTTGCGCTGCTTTACTCCAAGCTTCAACCTGGTCAGGCGTCATTGGTTCAGCGGTAAACCTCTTGGTGTCTCCATGCATCCCCTTACTTTCCTTACTTCTCATACCTGGAATGAGAACCTTACCATCCGCAATAGCTTGGTCGCTGGATTGTTGGCGGTGTTCGATGGATTTCTTCATCGCGTTCGCCTTTTCTGGGGTAATAAGGTCAGCCTCCAGTTGTTTGTCTACAATTTGGGTCTGAAGACTAAACACCTGTCCGGTCAGTGCCTTGATTTCAGCGAGCTTGTCTGGATCTATTGCGCCAAATGCTGCCGTTGCTCCCCCCACCAATAACACAACACTTAATACGCCTGCCGCGAGTTTCTTTTTCATACAATTCCCCCTTATAATTCGTTACCGATCAAAGTTTTCAATTTTCCTCACCGATACACTTTTAGCATACCCTTCAATTATGTTTAAACTGTGAAATGGATTTTAAGATGTTGTGGACTTTTATATAAGAATCACCTTAATAATTTCTAGAGATTAATATCATATCGTCGCATTTTTTCGTAAAGCCAGGAACGTGAAATTCCCAAGAGCCTAGCCACCTCCGACTTGTTGCCCTTCATCTTCAGTAAAGCTTTTTCCAATGTGTCTCTATCCAAGTGCTCATGAGCGTTTTCTAAATTCCACCTCTTCATCGACGGTAAGGAGACTTCTACCTTCTGCTCCCTCAGGTAAAAGGGCAAGTCTTCAAGCTCTAGTAGATTACCAGAGGCAAAATTGACCGCTCTCTCAATCACATTTTTCAGTTCCCGCACGTTTCCCGGCCACCGATGACTGAGAAGAATTTTGCACACAGCCGGGGAAACTCCAGTAATCCGTTTCCCAAAATCTTGATTTAGTCTTTCTAAGAAAACGTGAACGAGGGGAATAATATCTTCCAACCGTTCGCACATAGGGATTATGTGGAAATGGATCACATTGAGGCGGTAGTATAGGTCACTACGAAAATCTCCGCTCTCCACCTTCTGGATGAGGTCCTTATTGGTAGCCGCTATGATCCGCACGTCCACTTTTACTAATTCATTACTCCCTACTGGCTCAAAACTCTTGTCCTCCAGCACTCTCAGAAGTTTACTCTGCAATTTGGAGGACATATCCCCGATCTCATCCAGAAAAAGGGTCCCTCCGTCGGCGATTGCAAATTTACCAGCTTTGCCCCCTCTTTTCGCTCCAGTAAACGCTCCGCTGACATATCCAAAAAACTCAGATTCCAGAAGATTTTCTGGAACAGCAGCACAATTGACCTTGACATAGTGACTTTTTCGTCGGGGACTTGCCTGGTGGATCGCTTCTGCAAATAGTTCCTTACCAGTGCCACTTTCCCCAGTTAACATAATCGTGGAATTCCCTTGAGCAGCCATCTCTGCCTCTTGTTTTAAGCGGCGCATAGTCTGGCTTACCGTGACGATTTGATTAAAAGTTACTTCAATCCTAGTTGCTCCAGCTTTTTCCTTGTAAAATTTCAGTTCGCTGTCCATTTGAGCCAGCCTCTCAGCCACTGCTTTCGCCTCTTCCAGCTTCTGAAAGACAATTTTCCCGACCGCACCAATGATCTTGCCTTGCCGCACGATCGGTAGGCGAGAGACGATATACGCTCTGCCATTAATGACTTGAATTTCATTGGTTTCGGCCATTCCAGTCTTTAAGGTCCGGAGAATGCGTGTATTTTGGATCACTTGGTCTACAGGTTGCTGCAAAAGCTCTTTTTCCCTCTTGCCAAAAAAACGACACGCGGCCTCATTAACCAGGGTGATTTTCCCCTGGATGTCCACAACAAAGATCGCTTCATAAGCAATGTTGGTCACCGTGAGTAAAGTCTCATACAATCGTTTGGTCGCATCTAATTCCAGGGCAACTTGATCTAAATCAGTGAAGGCCTGAAAAACAATCACTGCCCCAGCCGCCTTGCCCACGGGGCTAATGTTGCAAAGCACTGTCACCTTATTCATTTGAGTTTGAATTCCTACTAAGTGTTGTGACTGATTAAGCGCCACGCCTAGGTCCACTCCTGGAAAGACACTGTCATACAAACACCCTTTGAGTACTTCCTGCTTTAAACCAAGTATTCTCTCACTCGAGGGATTCATCTGCTGGATGCGGTTGTTTCGATCCACGAAGATGAGCCCATTAGGCATGGCCTCGTACACGGTATTAAGCTCGACGGCTAAATGTTCCGCTTCTTGGAAGAGAGCTATTATCAAATCCACTTTGGTAAAAATACCAAGTACCAGCCCCTCATTATCCACGACTACGCCCGTTCCAACCGAACTCTGTTTCGCCCGCTGCTCAACCTCCTTGAAAGGAGTATTAGCTTCAACTGTTACTACCTGACTTGTGAAATGTTGCTGAATCGTTTCTGAAAGTTCTGCACCAGCCAAAAAAGCATCAAGAACGTTAGCTTTGGTAAAGATCCCGATTAGTATCCCATCTACATCGACCACTGGTAAGGCATCCAACTTTGTCCACCGCAAAAGTGATACTCCTTGGCCCAGACTATCCTTGGGCTGGAGAAGCGGGACATCCCGTGTCATCATATCGCTCATTAGCATACTTGCTCACCCCGCAATAATACTAGAAGGTACGTTCATCGTCTTGACCCTATTGATAATGATAAGGATCTCTTTCGTCTTATTTCTCCCTGCCCAGTAGTGATTCCTTTAATCTTCAGAACTTTCATATTTCAGTAACTTGTTCAACTGCATAATGAAGTAGAACCCCTCGATATTGCGAGGGGTCCTACTTCATTATGCAGTTTCTATGATCTTATCTTGGGAGTGTTAAAAATATCACTTAGGTTGCATGCGAATGATCTAGATTTTAGTCTAACCGTTCGATAATCGTTGCATTAGCCATGCCATGTCCCTCGCACATGGTTTGGAGTCCATAGCGACCACCAGTCCGTTCCAGTTCGTTCATCAGAGTCGTCATCAGGCGAGCTCCACTGGCACCCAGTGGATGACCGAGGGCAATGGCACCGCCATTGGGATTGAGCTTCTTAGGATCCGCTCCCGTTTCGATCAACCAAGCCAGAGGGACTGCGGCAAAAGCTTCATTCACTTCAAATATGTCTATGTCCGCAAGGCTGAGACAAGCTTTGGCCAGCACCTTGACTGTAGCTAGAATGGGTCCAGTAAGCATGAGAGTAGGGTCTGACCCTATGACGCTTCGGGCTACGATCCGGAAACGAGGTTTAAGTCCCAGCTCTTCCGCCTTCTCCCTAGACATGACCAGCACTGCTGCCGCTCCATCCGAGATCTGGCTTGCATTGCCTGCCGTGATCCGACCGTTGTCTTGGAAAGGCGACTTTAGATTGGCGAGTTTTTCCAGGCTAGTCCCTCTCCGTGGGCCTTCGTCCATTTTTATTATCGCCTGATCACCGTTCGGAAGGAGTACGCTTACTGGCATAATCTCCCGTTCGAAACGCCCTTCATTTTGGGACTTAATTGCTTTTTCATGGCTCTCGAGGGAGAATTCATCCATCTGTTGCCGACTGAGGCACCACTTCTCCGCGATTCGTTCTGTCGAGAGCCCCTGATTGATAATCTCATAGCGAGAGGTTAACTCCTTCGATAACTCCGTCCCTTTAACATTTGAGCCCATAGGAACCCGGGACATGTTTTCTACCCCCGCAGCAACAACAACATCCATGTCCCCCGCCAAAATTGCTTGGGCGGCAAAATGAATTGCCTGCTGACTAGATCCACACTGTCGATCAATCGTTAATCCCGGAACCTGTTGCGGATAATCCGCAATCAGTGCAGCCTGCCGTCCGATGCAAAATCCCTGCTCACCCACTTGAGAAACGCACCCCATTATTACATCCTCGATTAAGGCAGGGTCCACACCCGCCCTCTTGACCAACTCTCTCAAAACTAGGCCTGCTAAGTCCTCGGAGCGTATACTACTTAAGAAACCGTTCCTTCGTCCTACAGGAGTTCTTACTGCCTCAACTATTACTGCGTCTCTCATCGATCCAACCATTCTCTCCTACCCCCCTCAAGTCAATAAATCAATTTTCAGCTATATTCTATTAAGGCTATTTGCAAATTCTATGCCACCCTATCACCAAGCACTTGTCTGCTCTCTCGCTCACGCAAGTGTCCTGAATGACGGACAGTTGACAACACTGTGGGCACTTTATTACCCTTTGCGCCCTTGAAGTGAATGCCTTTTCGATTGGCATTAAACTTGCAAATACACATAGACAACCCTAATTAAGAGAATTTAGATAACGAGGAGGTAAAGTCATTGAATTTTGAATTATCAGAAGAACAAAAAGCCTTTCAAACTATGGCCTATAAATTTGCTGTTAAAGAGTTTACACCCATCGCCAAAGAGTGTGATCGGGAGGAAAAATATCCGCGAGAAATCTGGCAAAAGGCCTGTGAAGCAGGTCTGGTAGGGGTCGTCATTCCCGAAGAATACGGGGGACCCGGGGGAGGGTGGATGGAGACAGCCTTAATCACTGAACAGCTCTCTAGAGTGGACCTGGGGCTCGGCTTAGTTGCTACGGCGGCTACCTTTGGCTCAGAGAACATCCTCAACTATGGCAGTGAAGAACAAAAGAAAAAATATCTTCCCTTACTCCCTCTCGGCCAAGCAATTTTTGCAGGAGCCTATACTGAACCCAATGCTGGAAGTGATGTGGCTGGGACTACAACCCGTGCAATTAAAGACGGGACAGACTATGTAATTAACGGCAGTAAAACATTCATTACTAATGGCACCATTTGCGATTATATGGTAGTTTTATGCGTGACTAACCCCGATGCGCCCAAGAAAACTCTGCGCCATAGCCTCATCCTCGTGGAAGCAACTAGCCCGGGACTCTCCCGTTATAAGCTCGAGGGCAAGATGGGTATCCGGGCTTCGGATACGGGATCACTGAGCTTTGAGGACGTGAGAGTTCCTCAAGCAAACCTAATTGGGCAGGAAGGGCATGGCTTCCATCAACTCATGCATTTTTTTGACATGACACGCATCATGGTTGCCTCCCAAGCGGTCGGATTAGCCCAAGGAGCCCTTGATTTGGCAGTAAAATATGTTCAGGAACGAAAAACCTTTGGTATTCCCCTTGCTGCAAATCAGGGCATCCAGTTCCAACTAGCAGAGATGGCGACTCGAGTGGAATTAGCTCGCACGATAACCTACAAGGCAGCCTGGAAAGCGGATAACGGACAGTTGGATGCATCCCTCAACGCCATGGCCAAATACTATTCTGGAGAAACAGCAGTCTGGGTGACAGACAAAGCCCTACAAATGCACGGCGGATACGGCTATATGGACGAGTATGACATCCAGCGTTTCTATAGAGATGCTAAGATTCTAGAAATTTACGAAGGGGCTAAGGAAATCGAGAAAATAACGATCGCCAAACGTCTCTTTTAGCGCACTAGCTAATTAGGAGAACAAAAAGGGGGTTGTAACAACCTTGAATACAAGTTGTTACAACCCCTCGTACAAACATGCTCTTACATCAAATCTCATAAGAAATAGCCCCTGCATATATCTCATGCAAGGGCTATTTTCTTATACTATCAGAAAGTATAAACTTTTCGTTATATACTTTCTAAGCATAAGTGCAACTACGGCGACCGCCGGCGCCTGAAGGCTTGGCGCTAGCCAAGTTTTCTTTATCCGACAAAGTAATATGGCCTACTAACGCGGGGCTATTCCCGTTAGGACTCCATACCCCCCGAGGACCTTCACAGTTCCATCAAGCCCCCCCTTAAAGGATTGCTGCTCGAGATCCTTGCCACTTCCTTGTTCCACGAAATACTTGTCTAGGCTGTAATCGACTCTAAATGTACCTGCTCCGTTCACAGGATTGTATACTTCTTGAAATTTCCCTTTAAGATAAACCCCCTGCTTTGGTTTTGTTTCGCTCACTTGATCAACCACATAATATTTGCCCTCTTGTTTAAGACCCACGTAGAGATTCTTGTTATTAATCTTATTTATCGATAGATCCACCTTTGACTTTGGAACATCTGAAATGACAAAATTGATAGCTACATAGTCCCCCCTAAACAAATCCGTCGGGTCATAGGCCTTCGTCTCCAGAACGATTTCTTGCCCGAACAATATGGTTGCTTGAGGTTTAATGGTCATCGCTAGGAGGATTAATAAGGGAATCGCCACAGCGAGTAAGAACGTTTTTTTCTTAGTCACGCGAGCTTACCTCCCTTTGTTATTTTCATCATTCGTTCAAAATAGAAACCAAAACCGAGTAACAACAGCCCTCCGACGATAAAGAACAACGACTTCGGTAAAAAGGCAAAGGTATCCGTATAATACCTAAAGATAGTAACACACACAAAGATAAGGCTAATGAGACTACCTTTTCTAATCAAGAAAAACAGCAGAGCAACAAAGGCTAGAGCAAAGAGAATACTTACTAAACGTGTTGACTGAGCACTTACGACTATGTCCCATATTTCCGGCATCGTCAAGATTACACCTGTAACCCCAAACAAGATGTTGCCCTGAATGCGGAAAATATCGGGTTCTAAGGTGTGTTTTACCCCGTACATCACAAGTCCTATCACAAAAAAGAGCAGTGCAACATATAAACCCTCAGCCTCATATCTTAGAGCGATTTCAAAGATAAACGTTAACGCCGTAAGATTGGCGAAGAACAAGAGGAGCCTTGATTTTTCAAAGTAGTTATAGGCAAGATACACAATTGGTACGCCAACCCATCCTGCATAAGGGAAGCCTATATCATAGGAACCAAACAGATAGACCATAAACAGCAGGTTTGCAAACAGCATCAAATACTTGTCTTTAAGTTGGAACGCTATCGGAAGCACTCCGAAGGACCATAGAAGAAAAGCCGTAGGGAATTCCCCTCCGAAGTTATACATCTGTCCAATCAGAAAGATACCTGCTCCATAAACCAGCGTGCCTAGGTAAATAAAACTGCGACCCGTCTTGGGATTTTCCTCAGAGAGCATATATCCTGCCAGGTTTACCCCCCCGAAAACTCCTAAGATAATTAGGAGTTTGACTAAATTACTGATCCCGTCCCAGTTGCTAGCGATAAAACTCAAGATTCCGAGACCTACCAAAAGCGCGCCAATTGTCACCACAACTCGAATGAAGTTGAGACCACCTTTAACGTCATAGCTCTCCAAAATCCCAGTCTTTTGCTCTCCGGTGATAAGACCGTTACTTTCAAAATGGTCGAGTTCTGAACTTACTAAAGAGAAGTTAGATTTACTAATTTGTCGTTTCAAATTGTTGTTCCTCCTTGGTTCTTATTTTATCGTCACAGTAGCTTCTTTGAGAGCGAGTATTTGCATCTCTTGAAGATGATAGTGTGGCTTAATACTAAGGCGGAACTCAACACCCGTTATGTCGTCAGGCAACGGCGGTGAAACGACAAAAGAATACTGCATCCCTTTGTCGTGACCGCTACCTTGATGTTGTCTGCTTTGATAGTCAGGAGAGATAAACAATTCGACGTGAGCATGTCCAAGCCTAACCTGAGGTTCGGAGTTATTCACTTCTGTTTCGATATAAATCACACTGGCGTTGCTGTATTGTTTCATGTGCGTGACAGAATACAATATACTGTCAATTTCCACATATTTTAATATCGGTACGAATTTGAGAAACCCAGTGGGTTCTACTTGAAAATGGTCCAAGAAATGATTTTCATTGTACATCGTTGCAAAAAGGCTCTGCGTCATTGTTTCGTTCAATTCATATTGATGGCACCATGCTGTTATAGACTCGAGGCTAGGAAATCCTGGATTGTTTTCGGAAATTTCTTTACGCTTAGCAATGAGTGCACAGATCTGCTCATCGATCGGTGCCAACAACTCACAGTAGTAATCGGTTGGAGGTTGAAATGACATTCTCCCCATTGTCGTCATCGTCAATATAATGACCTCTTTCTCTTCGCATCTAACAATTCATAATCAGTCTAGAACACCGTATGCTCCGTCCGAGCGATGATCTCTTCCTGCAAGGCCTCGCTCAAATCACAGAAATAATCGCTATACCCAGCAACTCTTACGATCAAATCCCGGTGCTTTTCTGGTTCGGCCTGAGCCGCCCTGAGCGTCTTGGCACTGACCACGTTAAACTGTATATGGTGACCACCCAATTTGAAATACGACCGTACTAAGTGCGCCAGTTTATCAAGTCCTTCTTCCCCTTCTAGGACTTGGGGAGTGAACTTAAGATTCAACAACGTTCCCCCAGTCCGGGCGTGATCCAGTTTAGAAGCCGATTTAATGACCGCTGTTGGTCCTAGTCGATCGTTTCCTTGAACTGGAGAAATCCCTTCTGAAAGGGGTTCCCCAGCCCTACGTCCTTCAGAGGATGCGCCTATGAAAGAACCGAAATAAACGTGGCAGGTCGTCGGTAACATATTGATACGATAAACTCCACCCTTGGTATTCGGCCTACCATTTACTTCATCGTAGTAGGCATTAAAAATATCGACCATGACTTCATCGGCATAATCTTGATCATTACCAAAGTGCGGCGTTTTGTTCATTAATTGCTGACGCACTGCTTCATGACCCGAAAAGTTATCCTCTAGAGCCCTGAGTAATTGCTCTATAGTTAGATCCTTCTGATCAAAGACGTGATATTTTAGGCCAGATAACATATCGGTTAGACTTCCTAAGCCAACCCCTTGCACATAGTTCGTGTTATATCTAGCGCCACCATCGTTATAATCTTTACCCTTCGCCACACAATCATCAATCAGCAGCGAAAGAAACGGTGAAGGCATATACGTCGCGTAAAGCCGTTCAATAATATTGCTTCCCTTAACCTTAATATCCATAAAATAATGTAGTTGCTGCTTAAACGCAACGAAAAGTTCTTCATAAGAGTGAAAACTTCGAGGATCTCCAGTTATTATACCCAATAGCTGACCGGTCCTAGGGTCGACTCCATTATTCAACACTAATTCCAAGATTTTAGGCAGATTGAAATAACCGGTTAAGATATAGCTTTCCTTACCAAAAGCCCCTGTCTCCACACAGCCACTCGTCCCGCCTTGCCGAGCATCCTCGATTGATTTACCCTGGCGCAGAAGTTCCTCGACCACAGTGTCAGCATTAAACACCGAGGGTTGACCCCAACCTTTCCGAATTATCCTAGCCGCTCGCTTCAAAAAACGATCCGGATTTTTCTTACTCAACTGAATATTACTGCTTGGCTGCAAGAGACGCATTTCATCGATCACATCTAAGACAATGTAAGTGACCTCATTAACTCCATCAGAGCCATCCGCTTTCAGTCCGCCGCTGTTAATGTTGGCAAAATCCGTATAGGTTCCGCTTTCCGCCGCGGTCACCCCTACTTTAGGAGGAGCCGGTTGATTGTTAAACTTAACCCAAAAACACTGAAGTAGTTCTTTAGCCTGTTCCTCAGTCAGAGTTCCCTCTGCCACACCCTGTTTATAGAAAGGATACAAATGTTGATCTAGTCGACCAGGACTAAAGGCATCCCAGGTATTCAGTTCTAAAATTACGCCTAAATGCACAAACCAATACGCTTGCAAAGCTTCCTGAAAATTGCGTGGGGCATGCGCCGGAACATACGAACAAACCTCAGCGATATTCTCTAGTTCCGCCTTCCTCACTGCATCTGTTTCCGTATGGGCTAATTCTAGAGCTTTTTCCGCGTAGCGTTTGGCAAACAAGACGATGGCTCCGGCACTGATTCGCATCGCTTTCAATTCTTCCTGTTTGTAGTAAGCATCAACATCGTTAAAATAATCGAGTTTCGCAAGATGGTCATCAATCTGCTCGATGAAATTGAGGAAACCCAGTCGATAAATTTTATCATCAAGCACTGTATGCCCCGGTGCTCTTTGTTCCATAAACTCCGTAAAGATACCAGCATTATAGGCTGTTTTCCAAGGCTCGGACATCTCAGTAAAGATGAGATCTCTCATCGACTTGCCTTCCCAGTAAGGAATAATTCGCTCTTCATATGCACTACGAACCTCTGGGCTAACTTTGAAGGAGATCTTTTGTCGAGAATCTAAAATGTCCAAATCCTCTAGGCTATGACAGCAGAGTTCGGCGTAGGTATAGGTAGCTTTCGGTGCTGGACCTCTTTCCCCTACAATCAACTCACCCTCGTTAATACAAATCTCTTTATTCTCTAGCAAATACTTAAATGACAAGGCACGCTTAACAGGAACGGAATAGTTCCCAGTCGCACGGTAGAATTCCGTCAGTAGCTCCGCTCTTTCAGAGGAAATATATGCTTCGGTCTCTAGGCTTCGTTGCCTGAGCATTGTTACTCGCTCGTTCATTCAATATCACTCCTTCGGTTTCCAAACGACAATCCTTATCCTTATCCTTATCCTTATTCTTAATTAACTCTTAATCTTATCTTACAATTTAATTATACATCAAAATTGACTCTTTTTCCTCATCAATCTAGTTTCTTCTGGTCTTATAAACAATAGTACCCGACAGACTTCAAATGCTATATCAAATCCACGTACTTTATCCCCCGATTTTCGCCGTTATACCAAACTGCTCTAGTTCCCTTACAATCTCTTTCATTCTCGTATTATCAGGCGATTGTACGTCTGGCAGGCAATACACAAGACCGAGTCTCTGGTACTTATCCACCCCAGCTTTATGGTAGGGTAAACAATGAATCTCTGAGACCCATTTTAAAGACGTGACAAATTCTCCGATTAGACGAATTGCTTCTTCATCATCATTAATTCCTGGAATAATTGCGACCCGGACAATAACCTTCGTATGGTGCTCTGCAAGCCAATGCAAATTGCTTAAAATCAGTTCATTCGGTACTCCAGTTAGGTTTTGGTGTTTCTCTCTATCCATCAGTTTTATATCATACAGGAATAAATCTACATACTCGCTGATCATCTGCAAGGAGTCGAGGCTGACAAATCCGCAAGTTTCCACTGCAGTGTGAATTTCCTTCTTTCGGCAGTTCTTAAGGATTTCCAGAAGGAATTCGGGTTGCATCATTGCTTCTCCACCGGAAAATGTCACGCCCCCTCCTGATTCGTCATAGAAGATGACGTCTTTCTCGATCTCACTCATGACCTCGCTCACGGACATCTCCTTAGAGACAAGCTCTCTGACACCTGCATGACAAACTGTACAGCATTCTCCACAAGCAGTGCATATATTTCTAAGGTAACCCAGTTTTCCATCAGTGGAAGTGGTCGCACCGCTCGGACAAATCTCCAGACATTTCCCGCAACCGACGCACTGGTCTATTCGGTACATCAACTCCTGACCAAAACCTTGGCCTTCTGGGTTATGACACCATTGGCAGTTAAGAGGGCATCCTTTGAAAAAGACAGTTGTTCGAATACCCGGTCCATCATGGATTGAGTACTTCATTATGTTAAAGATTTTGCCCTTTAGCAAGTGCCTATCACTCCTACTCCTTCAGGTGCATCAGCACCTAAGTAACTAACATACTATGCTATAATCTTTATTTCTCCGTTAACCGGTTAGTTCCTCCTATTGAGTGCAACACTAATTTCTGTTTTGCAATGATGATTAACGAAGGTAAAGGAGAGCGACAGTGGGCCTATGCCCTATCAGTCGCTCTCCTCTGCATGTATACTTTGAAGAATATTAAGCTTGTTTTGTTTTTCGGAAACTACTCTCCAAGATATGATTTACGAATGGCTTCGTTTTTAGCCAACTCTTGGGCTGGGCCTTCTAGCACGATCGATCCAGTCTCTAAAACATAAGCTCGATTGGAAATTTCTAGGGCAAGATGAGCGTTCTGTTCCACTAGAAGGATCGTTGTTCCCGCGGCATTAATATCTTCAATAATATGGAATATCTCTTCAACGAGCATCGGCGCCAAGCCCATGCTCGGCTCATCTAAGATCAGTAAATCTGGTCGAGCCATCAGTGCCCTACCCATCGCGACCATTTGTTGTTCCCCACCGGACAAAGTGCCTGACACTTGCTTAATTCTTTCTCTAAGCCTTGGGAAATGGTGATACACTCGGTCGAAATCTGACGGTCCAGGCTTACCCTTGTGAATGTGGGCTCCCATGAGAAGGTTTTCGTAGACCGTCATCTCTGGAAACACATGGCGCCCTTCCGGCACATGGGATAGGCCCATCTCCACAATTTTGTATGGGGGCATACTTTGGTATTTTCGGCTTCCCTCCCTAATTCCATAGATATACTCTTCTTTAAATATAACCTTACTATCTTTATTGGACGGCTTTAATAGTCCTGAGATTGTGCGAAGGGTAGTACTCTTTCCTGCGCCGTTCGCACCGATCAAGGCAACGATCTCCCCTTTTTTGACTTCTAGGGAAATGCCATGTAAAGCCTTAATTGAGCCGTAGCTTACATCTACTTTTTCTAACTTTAACATGTCTTGGTCTCCTCTCTAGCGCCGGATTCTACTTTTAAATTGACCGGAGCCCAAGTATGCTTCAATAACGGCTTTATTACTGCGAACCTCTTGAGGCGTTCCCTCAGCAATTTTTTTGCCATAATCGAGCACGGCAATTCTCTCGGAAATATTCATGACCAGTTTCATATCATGTTCTACCAGAAATATCGTAATCCCAGTATCTCTAATTCTGCGAATCATTTCCATTAAGACTATTTTTTCCTGTGGGTTCATCCCTGCTGCAGGCTCATCGAGCAGCAGAATCTTGGGCTTAGACACTAAAGCTCTGGCGATTTCCAGACGTCTCTGTTCTCCATACGAGAGATTTTTAGCCATTTCCTCCCGTTTGCCTGCTAAATCAAGAAATTCAAGTGCTGTGATAGTTTTTTCTTCCAGCTCTTTTTCTTCACGTTTCATACTAGGCAACCGAGTAAAGGCCTGAAACAAACCTGCTTTTCCTCGACAGTGGGCACCAATCTTAACATTATCCAAGACAGAAAGTTCACTAAACAGGCGGATCGTCTGAAACGTTCTAGTAATACCCCTATCCGCAATCTTGTGGGTAGGGACCCCAACCAAAGGTTTGTCATCAAACGATATCTCACCCTCGGTCGGTTTATATATTCCCGTGATCAGGTTAAAGACCGTACTTTTACCGGCCCCATTGGGACCTATCAAGGCGAGTATTTCCCCCTGCTTTACTTCTAAGTTTAACGTATCTACCGCTGTCAGACCGCCAAAGCGGATGGTAACATTGTTTAAATTTAGTAGTCTCACCCTTATTCCCCCCGTCCGGCCGGTTTTTTCTTGGGCCACATAAATACCCGACGAACAGCCTGCCTTATGTTGACTCCGCCCATTAAACCATAGGGACGAAAAATCATAATTACAATCAGCAGGATACCGTAAACCATCATTCGATAGTTAGACAGTGGTCTCAAGACTTCTGGCGCAGCCGTCAGGACTATCGCACCGATAATCGTACCTGGAATACTTCCTAATCCACCCAGAACGACTATACTTAATATATCCACAGACTTGAGGAAACCAAAATCGGTGGGTTGAATAAACGTGGTGGTATGAGCAAACAGAGCACCACCCATGCCTGCACAAAAGGCGCCAATAGCGAAAGCTTGAATCTTATATAGCGTCGTGTTAATCCCAACTGCTGAAGAAGCAACCTCATCTTCCCGAATGGCAAGCATTGCCCGACCATTACGGGAATTCTCTAACCAAGCCATTGCACAGATTGTCAGCACCGCAATGGTCATAACGATGGGGAAGGTTGTTGCCCCCTCAATTCCCAGGAAGCCAATGGCCCCATTGGTGATTTTCAGATTGGTAAATACGACCCTGACAATTTCAGCAAAACCAAGAGTAGCAATGGCCAAATAATCTCCCGAAAGACGCAGGGTTGGAAATCCAATAACGATACCCACTAGGCTTGCTGCTAGTCCACCTATTAATATTCCAAGCAAAAAGGGTATGTGATAATTCACAGTTGCAATTGCCGATGCATAAGCGCCAATACTCATAAAGGCTGCATGTCCTAGGGTCAGTTGGCCCGTTACCCCAGTAATCAGGTTCAGGCCCAGTGCCATGATTAGATTGATACCGATGAATAAGCAAATGGTTAGTACATAGGGCGGAGTAATGTCATTAATGATTTGTGAAACGTACGCTGTCAAGCCAAGCACTATAAGGAAAAGCAAAGCTTGTATTATCCAATTACTTAATAATTTCTTCAAAGCCATACCCTCCTTACACCTTTTTATTGGCTTTACGTCCCATGATTCCTGATGGTTTGAAAAGAAGCACCAAAATAAGGATGGCAAAGGCAAAGGCATCCCTGTACTCCGATAAATTCACGGTAATGCCCAATATCTCAGTTAAGCCTATGACTAGTCCCCCGATCATAGCCCCAGGAATGCTTCCAATTCCGCCAAGGACTGCTGCAGCGAAGGCTTTAAGACCTGCCATGAGACCCATGTAAGGCTGAACTGCATTAAAATAGATACCCGCTAGTACTCCTGCTGCTCCTGCTAAGCCGGAGCCGATGGCAAAAGTTATAGAAATAACTCGGTCCACATTCACACCCATCAGCTTAGCTGCATCTTGATCCTGAGAGCAAGCGCGCATTGACCGACCAGTTTTAGTATAGTTCACAAAAAGGTGGAGCCCGAGCATCAATAGACCGGCAACCCCGATAATCACAATTTGGTAAATGGTAATCTGGAAATTCCCGATTTCAAAAATTCGATTTTCAAAAAGCTTTGGGAAACCTCGGGTGTTTGGCCCCTTTACTTTAACCATGAAGGAAGATAGAAAGATAGAAACCCCGATCGCACTGATCAAAGCCGAGAGTCGTGAGGAGCGGCGTAGCGGTTTATAAGCAATCCGTTCGATAACTACTCCGAGCACCATGGTTATTAGCGTCGCGCCTAATAAAGCCACGTATACATTTACATAATTAGACAGTGCTAACACAAGGCCGGCATACGCACCAAACATGAAAATTTCGCCATACGCGAAATTTATCATACCAATAATACCGTACACCATGGTATAGCCTAAGGCGATGAGTGCATAAATGCTTCCTAGGGCGAGCCCGTTGACCAGTTGCTGCGATAAATTGTTAAACATTGGCCCCCTCCTTAAACTAAAACAACTAATATCATAAAAAGAGCGCAAAATTACTTTGAATAACTAGTAGCAGCACTGATCCCGGGGACCTCGTGCTGCTACTTACCTGTTTAGTAAAGAACAAAAAACTAGGGGAAATTTGATTACTTAACTTCGACAGGGACTTTCTTCAGAAGGGCGAACTTGCCACCTTTAACTTCTAGCAGATAGACTGGACTCTTAATTGGCTCACGACTTGCTTGGAACGTGATGGTGCCTGAAACGCCATCGTAATTCTTAGTAGTAGCGAGGGTATCCTTAAATTTCTCGGGGTCTGCGCTCTTGGCATCTTTGATAGCCTTGGCAATCAGCATCAAAGCATCATACCCTTGGGCAGCAAAGAGGTCAGGCAATTCATTACTGTATTTTGCTTTAAAAGCGTTGATGAACTTTTCAGTATTTGGAGTTGGTTGTTCAGGGGAGAAACCAGCATAGGAGATAGAGCCTTCCACAGCAGTTCCACCAATTTTCATCAGATCGTCTCCTTGAAGTCCGTCTCCTCCGACCATAACAGCCTTGATTCCAACTTCACGGGCTTTCTTCATGATCAGGGCACCCTCTGTGTAATAACCAGAGAAGACAATTACATCTGGGTTAACCGCTTTAATCTTGGTGATCTGACCACTGAAATCAGTGTCCTTGTCCTGAATGAATTCTTCGATGGCTACTTTACCACCAGCGGCAACGATAGCGTCTGTAAAGATTTTAGACAAAGATACGCTATAATCATTGTTCTTAGACGTAATTAAGGCAACATTTTTCCAGCCTTTTTCCTGAATTACATACTTCATCGTAGCAGGAGCTGCAATCGTGTCTAATAGAGTGTCCCGGAAAACATAGGGTCCAATTTCCACAACGTTTGTCCCTGTAGAACCAGCTGACATGATAACAGTCTTTTTAGTGTTGGCGATCGAGCCAGCTACACGGGTAATACCAGTGGTAGGGTCACCGATGATGGCTACAACCTTATCTTGGCTGATGAGCTTGTTGGTGATGTTAATCGCTTGATCCTTTTGCCCAGCATTGTCTTCTTCTACCAGTTGGACCTGACGTCCAAGAACACCGTCTTTGTTAAGTTCGGCAATGGCCATGTTCAGACCCTTCAATGTGTTCAGGCCGTAGATAGCCACATCCCCAGTCTTGGCACCCAAGAAACCAATCTTAATAGGCTCTTTGCTTTCTGCAGCAGGGGTAGGCGTGGTTGGTGCGGGTTTGCTACCACACCCGCTTACTACGACTAGAGCGGACAAAAGCAAACTCAGGGCAATTAGGGATTTTGACTTTTTGCGAAACATCTTTTTTCCTCCTTCTGTTATGGATATAATATTCTGAATACATCTAACTCATATTATTTGACAGAATATTAGAAATCCCTGCTTTGATATTTGGAAATGACAACTTTATTTTCTTCCATGTGGATCTCTTCCTAATTTGAAAGATTATTCTAAATAGCGCGAGGAAATCAAAGCTCTCCAAACGGAGAGCTTCTTATAACCAATAATTAGTTTACCTATCGCATCACCTTTCCTTATACTATAACAGCACCAAAATCTGATATAATTATACTCCATCCATAAATTTATTACCTTAATAATAATGCATGAATACATTATTACACGTCGCATCTAGTTTCAATTTCAACATCACCTCGAACTTGGTATCATCAATAACTGAATCCATTAAAGAGAGTAAAACGGACTAGAAAAACACCCTTAAAGGTGTTTTTCTAGTCTATTTCTTGAACTTTGCCAACGCATCTGCTAGAGCAGTATTGACTAGTCCTCGATCATTTTGATTTTGAAGAAATGATCCAACTTCCCTTTTGTTAATATTACCCTTTTCACCCTCTCTTCGTTTCGTAAAGACAGAAAGTTTCTCTCGATGCCCACATACGCAGGAGAACATTTTATTGTCTCCGTCCCCCTTTACTTCCATTTTCTTGTGACATTCCGGACACCTTGCATTCGACGTTTGAGAGATCCCTTTTCTGTACCCGCACTCGCGATCTTGGCAGACGTACATCTCGCCCTTCTTCCCTTTAACTTGAAGAAGAAACTTTCCGCATTCTGGGCACTTATTTCTCGTTAAATTATCATGTTTAAAGGTTTGGGTACTGCCAATCACCGTCGATACGAGTTGAGTGGCATACCCCCTGATTCCAGTCAGAAAAGTTTGACTCTGTACTCGGCCTTTGCTAATCTCTGTCAGTTGTTGTTCCCATTTAGCAGTTAGTTCCGGCGATTTCAGTTCGGGGGGGACCAAACTGATCAGTTGAATACCTTTTGAGGTGGGGATGATTTCTTTGCCCTGTCTATTCATATAAAAAGAATTAAAGAGCTTTTCAATAATCTCAGCTCGCGTTGCTGGTGTTCCCAGCCCATGGCTTAGATCCATCACTTCTCGTAGTTTTTGATCATCAATCAATTTTCCTGGATGTTCCATTGCCGAAAGCAAGGTTGCCTCCGTATGTCTGGAGGGTGGTTTTGTTTTACCCGTCGTTAACTTAACAGCCAGGTTTTTCAGACTTTCCCCCTTACGAAATTCCGGAAGAGTTTGTTCAGCTTCTCCATCTTCGGAGTCACCTTCTAGGCTGCCATACCCCTCATAAACCTTCCGCCATCCTTTAAGCTTGACTATCTTACCTTGAGCAGTAAAGAGTTCTCCTTTTATACCCACTACAACCTTTGTTTGTTCATATTCGAACGCAGGGGAGAGTACAGCAATAAAGCGTTTGACTATTAAATCGTAAATTTTTAATTCATCCGAGCTAAGCCTAGATAACGTGGCGGGTTGTTCCGTGGGGATTATGGCGTGATGGTCCGATACTTTCGAGCCATCTACAAACCTTTTCGTGATGATCAGTTTATTTCTCAAGATACTTCGCGCCAAATCCACATAGGGTCCCTGTGCAATGCTTTTGAGACGTTCTGGCAACGTTGCAACGATGTCTTCACTAATATGACGAGAGTCGGTTCGTGGATAGGTGACTATTTTATGACTTTCATAAAGTTGCTGCATGACTGACGATGTGGCTTTGGCGGACAAGCCATATTTACGATTAGCATCTCGTTGTAACTCTGTGAGATCATAAGCAAGTGGAGGCAACTCCTTTTTGGCCTCTTTTTTGACCTCCAACACTTCCCCAGTCTGTCCGGTCACCTTAGCCACCAGTTGATCTGCTTTTAATTTATCAAACAGACGAGTTTGACCGAATTTATCCTGCCAACGTAGGGTAACGCCAGTTGCTAAGACATTAATAGACCAATAGTCTTTGGGAACAAACTGTTTAATTTCGTTTTCCCTTTCTACAACCATTGCCAGGGTGGGGGTTTGGACTCTCCCGGCCGACAGTTGGGCATTATATTTACACGTTAAAGCTCTGGTGACATTAAGACCGATCAACCAATCTGCTTCTGCGCGGCATTCTGCTGCAGCATATAAGGTTTCATATTCCCTGCCAGGTTTCAGGTTATTGAACCCTTCCTTAATAGCTCGCTCAGTTAGCGAAGAGATCCACAACCGTCGGACAGGTTTCCGCCATCCCGCTTTTTTCATAATCCAACGAGCAACCAATTCACCTTCGCGACCGGCATCAGTCGCAATAATCAGATCATCAATTTCAGGACTCTTCATAAGATTTCTGACCACTCCAAATTGTTTCGAGGTTTCTTTCATCACAACTAGATCCATTTTAGCAGGGAGCATTGGTAGGTCTTCTATCTTCCAGGTTTTATATTTTTCATCATATAATTCTGGGTCAGCAAGCGTCACTAAGTGGCCGAGTGCCCAAACCACAATATACCTAGGGCCTACGAAACACCCGTTACCCTTTTGATTACAATTCAGGATTTTGGCCACCTCACGGCCTACGGAGGGTTTTTCAGTCAATACTAACGTCTTTCCCATGCCATACTTCCCATCTTTCATAGCCTATTAAAGTTTGTAGTTACTACTTGTATCCTTTTGTATCCTTAATTGAGGGACTAAAATTGTGATCTATATTCTAACCACGAACCTCGAATCTCGAACCACGATTCAGTAGGGTCCCTCCCGCAGGAGTTCCTCTTTCGGAATCTTTGTCTGGTAGTTCACTATGATCACCCCTAGCGCCACAAGCGCTACGGCCATAAACATATTAAGAGTTAAGCGTTCGCCTGGAATGAAAATAGCAGACAACATGGCTCCAGAGACAGGGGTCATAAATTTGTAGACGCTTATTTCTCCCGCTTTATTGTATTTCAAGATAGCATACCAAAGAGAAAAGGCGATTGCGGAGAGAAAGGCTGAATAAACTAGAAGCACTAAGGCTTTGTTCGTAAAGACCATAGCATGAGGTTTTAGCCCAGGTAGCCCCACAGCAACTAGAAGTACCGATCCCAAAAGCATTTGCCACGCCGTCAGAACAAAGGGATGAACGTCCTTAGAAATCCGTTTAGCTAAAATTGTCCCTAGAGCACTAACCAGACCAGAGAAAATCATAAATCCTTCGCCCTGCCAGGAAAAATCAAAGGTAAAGTTTTTCCCAGAATTAATTAAGACAATCCCGGAAAAGCCTGCCATTAAACCTATGAGCTTGCGCCAATCTAGCCGGTCATCAACATACACAAAATGGGCGAGAACAACTACAAAAAAGATACCTGCTGAAGATAAAATAGCTCCCTTCATCCCTGAGGTATTAGCAAGTCCATTATAGAAGAAGAAGTACATTAAACTAATTTGTAGTAACCCAAGTAAAAATAGTTTGGGTAGCATTGCTATTTTCACTTTAGGCGACTGGCGAATTCCTACAACAATTAAAGCAAAAATAAGTAAAGAGGCAATGAAAAATCGTATTCCGGCAAGGACAATAATCGCATAGCGATCATCGGGTGCTATCCCAAGCTCAGCATAGCTAACTTTCAAGACTGGAAAAGCACTGCCCCATAGCACGGCACAAAACAGGGCAATAAAAATAACCCAATATTTGTTGGTTAAGAAGTGTCTATAACCGCGTTCATTTTTTCGAAAACCCAAGTTCTAAAGCAGTCCCTTCCGAAGATAGTTTTTCTTCTTACATATTTATAAATAATAATCCTTATTTGGGAAATGGTCAAATGTTGAGGAACAAAACGGAGAAAAAATGAGAACCAGCGTTAGGTTCTCATTTTTTTCAATTTGAGGTTTCTACAATATTCAAATCTCCCAAGGTAAATTCATTATCCGTGGTTTCATAGGAATTGATGAAAAAGTCATCATCCAATTCGTTTTTAATTTCTAAAAAGACATCTACAACTTTTGGATCAAAGTGTGTTCCTCGACAGCGAATTAATTCAGCAACAGCTTTATCGAGCGGCCACCCTTGTTTATAGGAACGTGTCGAGAGCATCGTATCTAAGGCGTCACACAACGAAATAATTCGGGCTTCGATCATGATCCCTTCCTCGCTAAGCTGATTAGGATATCCTTTCCCATTGTATTTCTCATGATGCTGTAATACGATGACAGCTACCTTTTCCATCCCCTTAATATTATCAAGAATTTTTCTCCCAAAATCAGGATGGTGTTTAATGAGCTTAAATTCTTCCTCCGTCAGCCTTGCTGGCTTTAGTAATATGGCTTCACTAATTCCTAACTTTCCTATATCATGCAGCATGGAACCCCGTTTCAAATCATACATTTGTTCCTGTGTAAAATTAAGCCTCCCAGCTATGGCGGTTGCATATTTGGCAACGGTAACCGAGTGCCCAAGCAAGCTGTTTTCTCTAGCATCAATGATTTGGGATAAAGTTAATATGAGTTGTTCGTTATTATCTTTTAACAGCTCGTTAAAATCTTGCAATTGGGCAACTTGAATTTCTTTGTTTCTAACAAAGAGATTCATATTATATCTCATGAGCAGTAAAGGAAGGACAAAACCTAATAGCCCATATAAATAAAATTTTACATATACTACGGCAAGTATCCAACCTGTAAAAGCCGTTAATGTATCACTTACCACTACCCATTCCAATGATTCTCTCCATATTTTGACTAGCTTTGTTTCGGATGCTATCGACACAATAATTGAAACGGCTAAGATATCCAACATAACAAAGACAAACATGGATGCGAGTGACGGCATAATATTTCCGATACTATATAAGGTCTCATTGTCTATATGTAAATAATTCCACACTAAGTATGCAACATAAGTAACATTAATTGTTTCCGAAAAATTAAAAATCACCTTTGAAAAATGAGGTGCTTTAGGGAAGAGGACAATAGAAAGTCCATAAAATGATGCAAATAAGATCAGTTCCAAAGGATTAAAAATCATAATTGCGGCCAGTACAATTGCTGATCCGGCCGAAATATTAAACTTTTCGCCATTAAGATTAACCACATTCATGCGTAAGATTTCGAATAAACTGCCAAACACAATAAAAGGAATTACCAAAGAAAATGATATTGTGTAAGTAGAGTATACTAGAACAAAATAAAGAATCAAACAGGTAACAAAAACATGAAACGCAATATAATGTTTAGCCCCTGTCGCCAATTTTTTCACAATACACTCTCCCTCACACTAGTAAAAAGCAGTCCTTCGAGAACTGCTTTTAGCACATCTATTGAACGTTTGTCTAACTATTTTACAGTGACCCCCAGGAAGCCTTTGACCAGTAGAAAGATCCCCATGAAGCTTTTGTCCAGTCGATCGACCCCCACGAAGCTTTAGTCCAATCAATGGATCCCCACGAGGCTTTTTCCCAATCAATCGTCGCACTGGAGTCTGACATAAAGGATGCTAATGGCCATGTGTTTTCGTATTTAGGTAGTTGCGCTAACTTTCTCTTATCTTTGGCGATTTCTACAGCCTTCTTAGCATTAATCACGCCAGCTGTATCCGACATATTTTTGTACGGAACGTCTGTGGCGAGCAAAACAGATTTGATTTGATTGGGAGTTAATGAAGGATTAGCCTCCAACATAAGGGCAATCGTACCACTGACCATCGGAGCGGCCATAGACGTACCACTCATTTCGAAATAGTTTCTGTTAATCACTGCCTCAGGATGCTCACTGGCTAGAACTGAGTCTTTCCCAGGCAGAAGAGAAATAATGTCCACTCCTGGTGCAGTTACCTCAGGTTTGAGAACTCCTTGTTTGGTGAGCCCATGCTTAGACCACGACGCCAATTCTGCATCTCTAGCATTGTCTTGTCCTTTGCCATCAACCGCTCCTACAGTAATGATATGTGGTTCGTTTGCCGGAGCATAATCAATATCTGCTGGATTTATCCGATTGTTTCCTGCCGCGGCTACAACCGTAACACCATTTAACCAAAGCTGCTGAACCGCTGCACTCAAGGGACTATCCATATAGGACCCAGCAGTATCCGAGGATACTGAGAGGTTAACAATCTTGATATTATATTTATCTTTGAAATCGTAGACCCATTGCAAACCTAGCAAAAGGTCAATTTCCGTCAAATTCCCTTGATCGTCTCCAAGTTTAACATTAATTAGTTTGGCCTCAGGAGCGATTCCCGTAGTCTCTTTGGTTCCTTTGCCATTGATGATGCCCGCCACATGAGTTCCGTGGCCATACAGATCATCCAGAGTTGTTGCCTCGGGATTAATGGCTATCGACCGAACTACATTAAGGTTAGATTTACTGAAGGGATTCTCACCAACTCCACTGTCCAAGATAGCGATCGTTACACCCGATCCCTTTTCCCTGACAGCATCAGCTTCCACAAGTTGTCTATAATCATTACCGAACTTTTCAGGACGCTTAAATCGGTTTCCTTCACCTATTTTCATCTTTCTCCCAAGGTCTCCTGTTAAGCTAACGGAATTACTGATGGAATAGCGTAACACACCCTCTTGTTGTCCAAACTTAATTAAGGAGTCTGCTGGAACCTTAGCAACAAATCCGTTAATGATTGAGGTTTCTGCAACAAGCGTCCCTCCAACCGACTTTAGTAAGGGCAGAGAAGCACTTCCTTGGCGTTTCTGAACGATAATCTCTATTGTTTTGGGTTCAGAATATTGACTCTCCGAAGCGATATCCTTTTTGTTGAAAAAGTCCGGATAACCAATGAGGGTCGCTAATAAGAGACAACCTATACCTGCTATCACTTTACTTCTATGTTTCAAAGCACTCACTCCTTCAAGTGTTTTTGAATATTGCGATATTTAACAACCGTAGTATCTATATAATGCTAGTACTAATATATTACTATGGTAGCACTAGCATTGTATAGATACAGGTTAAAAATAGGGACATTTGGAACCCCCCATGGGTTCCAAATGTCCCTATTTTTACGTGTTCTACAAGTCATCAAATGCATTATTGCCATCCGATCAAGCAATTTCAGATTGGATGAGGTCCACCCACTGTCCGTGGGTCAGATCAAGCAGATCGTCAATATTTAACTTGATTGCTGTATTCGGTGCACCCGCTGCTGGAAAAACATAAAGGTAAGATTGTAAGGAATAATCAAGATAAATGGGTATGTTTTGTTGTAAGCCAAAGGGGCATACCCCACCCACTGGGTGTCCTGTTACCTCCACCACTTCTTTTGCTTCAGGCATCTTAGCTTTAGCCTTAAAGAGATCTTTAAACTTCCGGTTATCTAGACGCTTATCCCCAGCCATAAGGATCATGACAAAGTCATCTTTAACTTTAAACAACAAGGACTTGGCAATCTCTCCAGGAGTAACCCCCAAAGCCTCTGCAGCTTTGGCCACCGTGCTGGTATCCCCAAACGTTAATATTTCAATATCTCTTCTAGATTGCTTTAAAAATGCTTCTACTGATTCTACCGACATACCTAAGTTCCTCCTAATATAAACGTTAAGTGAAATTAATCGAGTTCACTGGTTAATGTTTGCTAAACACAAATCTTCGTTCAAGGCTATTATAGCCCTTTTATACATTTTTCTATCAATAACAAATTGCATATTAACTTGTCGTAAAGATTGGGAGACACATTTAATATTAATATTATTTTTTGCTAGAGCATTCGCGGCTCTGGCTAATATCTTTGGCATAGCAATATTGGACCCAATCACACAGACGATGGCTGCCTCCTGAACTGTGACTGTCTGATATTCTTCTTCTAGTTCTGGCACCAAGGCGTCATTGAGATCCGCTTCCCAGATCACAAGCGAGATACTATTTGCATTTGTGGCTTTCATGATGTAACTAATATTATGACTCATAAACTTGTTCATAATTTCTAAATCAAAGCCTATTTCTCCAACCATTGATGAATCATGAATTTCTAAGACTACAATTTTATCGGAACCTGCAATGATTTCAATTTTTGCTTGGGGACCAATATAATCGTTGGATATCACGGTTCCAGGATGATCGGGTTCAAAGGTATTCTTAATACGAAGATTGATCCCCGCAACTTCTAACGGTTTCGAAGCATTCGGGTGAATCGCTTCCATTCCAATGTCCGCGAGTTGGTCTGCAACATCGTAATTTGTCCTACCGACAACGATCGTTTTATCTACACCCACGATTTTCGGATCGGCAGAGGATAGGTGATATTCTTTGTGGATGATTGCTTCATCTGCTTCAAGGTGAGTGGCAATTTTCGAAAAGGTTATATCTGAGTACCCTCGTTGATATTCCCGCATGATTCCTTCGATGCCTTTTGTATAACCGGTAGCAACAAGTATAGCCTCCTGAGGATTAACGTATCTGAAGGATTTTTCAATGCGTTCGCTGATTGAAAGTTGTTTCGGATCGCGAAAACCCGTTAGATCAACTAACTCAGAGAGAATACCATTGTTACGAAGTATGTTTACTGTATTAAAGGCTGAATGAGCTTCACCTATGGATGCCAACAACTCCCTAGCTGCAGAAAATATACTGTCGCGCCCAACATACCCAGAAGCGATAATATCTTCCATGCTATTTAGATAAGCCTTTGTTTGCATGATTCGTTCAATGAGAAATTCACGACATACGTTCACATCCAAGCCAATGTCAATAAACGAATCATTAATTTTTAGAGCCTCGCTTAATAGGTGATCAATGGAAGTTTCATAATCTTCACCCTTAATAAAATGTTGATAGATACCTGGAGCTTTCGTTTTTTTATCTTCAAGAAGCATATTGGTTACCCCTGCATAGGCCGAGACAACAAAGACTCTCCCATAATGAAATCTCTCTGAACTTGAGTATCCTATAATGTCGCTAAGGACATTGTGAAATTGATACATTGACGTTCCACCAATTTTTTCAACAGTAAGCATAATATAATTTCTACCCCTCTTCTAGCATTTTTCCTCTAGACACTATTATTCGTTAAAGTTCATCGTATTCCTTCATTTCTATAGAATTTAATGTACGCGTATCAGATACCTTTGTCTCTGGAAGCAAGAAAACTTGGACATTCGAAAGTCAGCGCGTATACATGCATCCCATAAACAGAAAATACTTAAGGTCCCTAACGAACCTTAAGTATTCTTAACTGAAACATTAATAAATAGCACGATTCACGATTGTTAATCTCTATGGTGAACTATTCTCTGCTGAAAGATCGGCTTGAGTTAGCTAACATAAACAGTGGTTTTTGTAAATAATCGATTGGATATAAATCATCCCTTGCAGAGATTAGGGCCATAATCTTACCTACCTGGGATAATGGATCAATGGCTATTACCACAAAAACATCCTTTTCTGAGGTTAAGGGATAAATAATATTATCTTTATTGAGGACATCATGATATGCATCTAAGGTAAGGACTCTGAAATCACGGTTACGCCAGCGAATATCGTAAAGTTTGAAGGCTTGATGTGCTACTAAAGGCAACAGCACTTCTTCCGTCAAATACAGTTCGATCCCCATCATATATCCGTCACTGTCTAAATCGTTCCAGTACTCACAATGAAAGGCATTGTCGACAGCTTCTTTATACGTCTTCGTCGCCAAACGCATCTGGCTTAACCTCTGACCCATGCCAAGCCATTTAATCCGTGGGATGCTAAGACTGGATACATCATAATATAGTCCAATTTCACTTTTCTCGAGGGTGTACTCAGCGGTCGTCTCATTCGGCATCAAATAAATATAGCCCATTTGCATGTTGTTATCGCAGGTAATAAGCACGCAACATCCCCCCCTGTTTGTATCTTAATTTTAATTCTTATACTAGAAGTATCTCTTCTACACAAATGCACAGTTTTCCTGCAATTCTATATTAATACAATGTTACATCGCCTTAAGCATAAGTTTTTCAATTGAGTAGCTTGAATTTTTAAATCCTTACCCGTGGTGAAATAGACTAGATGCCCACAACTATGATATTCTTAATAGATAACCTTCAACGAATAAAGCCAACAAAAGGAGTATTTCATGCCTCGCTTTAACATTTCTGAGCAAATAATTCAGGATCTCGCCGATAATAATCTCGTTTATAAGAAGGGCTTTTCCTATTTCACAGCGGGAAGGGTCAGGAATTTCGTTTTCGCCCCTGATAAAGGCTTGGTAAACGCTAATGTCATAGGCGGTTTGCGTTATGCCGTTCAGGTGACTTTTGAGAATGATAGTTCTGTACGCTCCTACAGGTGCACTTGCCCATCCTTCACAGACTTTCCTGGAGCCTGCAAGCATGTCGTCGCCGTCTTAAAAGCGGCTCAGCAGAAGCTACCCACCGCTTGGCCTGATCCTGTGATCTCTAACCGCGTTGTGGAGGATCTTTTAGAGGTGTTTTCCAATCATCACCCAGAAATAAACCAGGAAGAAGTAACCCTCGCCGTAGAGCTTCAAATCATCCCAGGTCGACGAGTTTCTGCCCAAATGCAGCTCAAGGTGGGTCTCCAACGACTCTATGTAGTCAAGGATATTGAACAATTTATTTCCGCTCTAACCACTGGGCGCTCTCTTGAGTTCGGTAAACAATTTACGTTTGAACCATTGCGTCAATCCTTTAAGGAAGAAGATCGACCACTTATTTTTATGCTGCAGGAAATGGTCGAGCAGCATACAGCCTTAATGGAAATGCAAGGTCCCTTCTATACAACTAGCCTCCTCAGCCAGAAGTCTTTGCCTCTAAGTGGCTATTATCTGACGAAATTTATGGACGCCTTAGGAGACAAAGAGTTTCTTTGGGGCATCAGCTCCGCCCCTTTACTTCCCACCAAAATCGTCAGGCGTGAGCTACCTATGGAGTTTACCCTACAGGTTCAGGATCAAGATCTTACTTTGGCACTAGAACGTGACGAGATACCTCTTCAACTTACTCCTGATGGCAGCTACTACTCCTACCGGGATAATATTTATCGAGCTTCTCCTACCCAAAAGAATCTCCTTCCCCCAATTCTAAGGGCACTCCGCAATGGATCTACGTCCAATCTCGTCATTCCAGCAGCACAAAAGGAGTTATTCGCTTCGGAGGCTCTCCCGTTGCTCGGAAAACTGGGTCAGGTGTCTATCGACCCCACCCTAGAAGGAAAATTCAGCCAGGAAGCCTTACAAGCAAATATCTATTTTGATCGCGCTAAAGATATGGGAATCACTGCCCGTTTAGAATTCCATTATGGTGATACTGTCATCAATCCGTTTGCCTCTACCCGGGAAACCGTTAATAATTCGGCCGATAACACAGTGATCCTCATTCGTTCTGTAGAACAAGAACGAAAAATTTTAAACATCCTTGAGCAAGCCGATTTCATTGTTTCCAAAGGTCAAATCCACCTTGAAGACGACGATCAAATCTTTGAATTCACAGTGACCTGGCTTCCCCAACTAAGACCCCTAGCTGAACTATATTACTCCGATCAGTTCAAAGTCAAAATCCGAACCTCTACTACGTTCTCTGGCCAAGTACGCTTAGACGAAACCCTGAACATCTTAGAAGTTTCCTTTCAATATAGTGATATCGAACAAGACGAATTGTCGGATATTTTTCACTCTCTCCAATTAAAGAAGAAGTACCACCGTCTCAGGGACGGCTCTTTCCTTGATTTAAACCAGGCCGAGTTGACTTCTGTGGCTGAACTGTTAGATTACTTGGACCTTGATGCCAAAGATCTCAACAACAAACTTCTTAATTTGCCTCAATACCGAGCTATGTATATTGACAGCTTTTTGCGGCAGGCTGACCTGCCAGGAGTACATCGCAATAAAGCCTTTAAAGAATTAGTCCAAAGCATCCTCGAGCCCCAAGATGGTGAGTTTGAAATCCCTGAGGAGTTGCAGCATGTTTTAAGGGATTACCAGAAGACAGGCTTTAAATGGTTGAAAACTCTGGCTTCGTATGGCCTTGGAGGCATTCTGGCCGATGATATGGGGTTGGGTAAAACCATTCAGGTCCTCTCCTTTATTTTATCAGAAAAACCCAATGCTCAAGGTCCCGCGTTGGTCATCGCCCCTACGTCCTTAATCTATAACTGGCAGGAAGAAGCCAAAAAATTCACGCCCTCCCTGCAAGTTCTAGTAGTGGAAGGAACCCCACAGGAACGCCATACACTTTTATCCGATATGGAAAAGCAATGGGACCTAGTGGTTACTTCCTACCCTATTTTGAGGCGAGACATCGATAAATTTGCTGAGTTTAAGTTTTCCTACTGCTTCTTAGACGAGGCTCAACACACCAAGAATCCGCAAACCCTCAACGCAAAATCTGTCCAACAGATTCACGCCAAGGGTTACTTTGCCCTGACGGGAACACCGATTGAAAACTCACTCTCCGAACTCTGGTCCCTTTTTAATTTCATTATGCCCGGCTATCTCCTCTCCCACCAGGAGTTTCGCAAGAAATACGAGATACCAATTATTAAAGGAGAAGATCCTAGACCACTTGCAGAATTAAGTCGCCATGCCAACCCCTTTATTTTAAGACGACTGAAAAAGGATGTCCTCAAAGAACTACCCGACAAAATAGAAACTCTTATGAGTGCTCCATTGACAGAAGATCAGAAAAAATTATACTTAGCCTATTTACAGGAGGCAAAAGGTAAAATAGCCCAAGAAATTGTAGCTGTAGGTTATAATAGAAGCCACATAAAAATCCTCGCAGCACTGACGAGGCTTAGACAAATCTGCTGTCATCCGGCCATGTTTTTGGATAATTATAGCGGGGAGAGCGGAAAAATGTTGCTTTTACAAGAAATCCTTACAGATGCAATCGATAGCGGTCACAGGATTCTGCTTTTCTCCCAGTTTACGACAATGCTAGACATCATCCAGCATCATCTAACCTCGGAGGGTGTCGAGTATTTCTATCTTTCGGGTTTGACAAAAGCCGCAGACCGTCTAAAAATGGCCAATTCCTTTAATGCTGGCACTGGAAAGGTCTTTCTGATTTCCTTAAGAGCGGGTGGCACGGGCTTAAATCTAACCGGCGCCGATATGGTCATTCACTACGACCCATGGTGGAACCCTGCTGTGGAGGACCAAGCAACAGACCGAGCTCACCGCATCGGCCAAAAGAGCGTCGTGCAAGTAATTAAACTTATTACCCAAGGAACGGTTGAAGAGAAGATTAATGCCTTGCAGGCCAAGAAAAAGACGCTGATCGACAGCGTCATTCAACCCGGAGAAACCATGCTTTCCAAATTATCAGAACAAGAATTGAGAGAACTCTTTGATTTGAATTAAGGAAGCAAGGGGAATTTAATTTATCAAACCTTGAATTTGGCAACTGCACTCATGAGGCTCTCTCCAAGCTTAGCCAAAGCCTCTGCGGATTGACTGACTGATATCATCGTGGCAGCTTGTTCTTCGGACGCAGCGGAAACTTCTTCGGCGCTGGCTGCTGTTTGCTCCGCTATCACGCCAATGCTCTCGACGGATTTAACGGCGTGGGTCGTCCCGATGGCCATTTGCTGCGAAGCGGCAGTGACGAGCTGAATTTGATCAACGACCGAGTTAACCTCTTCGACAATGGTTCTAAAGGAATTACCGGCTAAATTAACTGCGTCTACGCCTGCGGCAACTTCCAACTTACCTTTCTCCATCAGTTCAACAGTACGTTCCGTCTCGCGTTGAATATTATCGATTAAGGTTGCGATCTGCGTTGCCGACATCGAGGATTGCTCTGCCAATTTCCTCACCTCTTCAGCAACAACCGCGAAGCCTCTCCCCTGCTCGCCTGCGCGGGCAGCCTCAATGGCCGCATTTAAGGCCAACAGATTCGTTTGGTCGGCTATCCCTTTGATCACATCCACAATTTGCCCAATTTGTTTGGACTGATCTCCCAATTGAGAAACGGCTTCGGCTGTATTCGCTGACACTTCTCGAATTTGTTCAATTTTTTGCACAGCATTCTCAGCTTGTACAGCGCCCATTTCTGCAGCCCGTGCAGCCTTGCCACTACTCTGACTGACAATCTCTGCATTCTCTGCAACCTGTTGTGCACTTGCAGCAAGCTGTTCAATGACACCACTTGTATCTCCGACGGAGATCGCCTGTTCCGATGCACCAGTCGCAAGTTGAGCTAACGTGTCGGACACCTGTTCACTACTAGCGGTGGCTTCCTCGGCAGCTGCCGACAATTCTTGGCTGGTCGCCGCCACACTCTCGGACTGGGCTAAAACTTCTCCAATAACCACTCGTAATGAATATACCATTTCACCCACTGACTTGGATAAAACGCCGATTTCGTCTCTGTTTTTAATATTCGGCATTTGAACGTTCAAATCCCCTTCAGCTACAGCCTGAGCGACCTTGGTAACCGCCGCAAGAGGCTTGCTAATATGTCGAGCCAACATAATCGCCAAAACAGCACCCCCAAGCACGGCTATGGCCACAAAAATGAGAAGAAGTCTCACCACAGAATTATGAGTAGCCTGAGCACCTATTACGGCATTGTTCCCTCCTATGGCCATAATAGCCATCTGATCTTCCATATTTTTAAGGAGCATTTCAAAACTTGATTTGCTCAATATTGGTCGAGCTTCAACACCTTTACCTTCATCTAACAATTTCCAAACCTGATCAGCGTCCAGCATATAGGCATCAAATGATTTCTGCATTGCTACGTATCTTGCCTTTTCCTCCTCAGTGGTTAGATACTTTTCATATGTGGCAAAATCATTCTGCCATTTGATTTTATAGCTCCTGAAATTCGTTTTGAAGTTTTGATAATTTATTGCATCGTCATGCATCGTAAATCCTAACAGAAGAGTGCGCTGAGTGTCTTCTGTATCCTCAACCACATGTGCTAAGGCGACAGTCGCTTTCAGCCAATGTCCACCGAGAACTTCAGCATCACGGCCGATCTTATTAACGCCATAATAACCCACGCCCCCCACTAGCATTGTTAAGATTAGTACTACAAGGAAGCCCAATAACAATTTAATTCGTATCCCGTAGTTCATCGTGGATTTCGAAGTATTTAGTTTACTCATTCTTTGCCACTCCTTATAATTAATTTTTATCTTGATTCTTATCAATTCCTTGAGGTTGTCATAACCTAATGATTGAAAATAATTCGACAAATATCTGCGCAATCCTTCTATTCCAAGTAACTTGTTCAACTAAAGTTGAACATCGAGATTTCGGTGGGGGAGTCTACCCCCACCTAAGCAGAGTACGGGGTACCACTCCCACTTGTTGAAGTGGGAGTCTCACGATTGGATGAATTACAAAATATTAAGCCCCTCTTTTCATGACATGCAAAAGAGACTCCCCGTCATCAAGACATGAAGTCCCTTTAATCCTCAAGCAGTGAGGAATTTCCACCCTGTTGGGCGTTTACTGCTATAATTCCAGGCTCTTTCAGGGTTAATTCGTCCCCTTGATCGTTAACTCTCCATCATACGAGGAGATTAGGCTGTATAAATCAGGCCTGCGATCCCGAAAGATTCCCCACTCCAGCCTCTGAGTCTCAAGCTGGTCTAGATCAAATTCAGTCACTAGGACTGTTTCCTCTGTCCGGTTAGCCTCGGCCAGCTTGTTCCCTTGTGGCCCAGCAATGAAGGAAGATCCATAAAAGGTGATCCTTGAATCTTCGTCTTCCTCAACCCCGATTCGGTTAGAGGCGACCACTGGAATAAGGTTAGCTGCGGCGTGCCCGAGCATGCAGGTCTGCCAATGCTCCTTAGAATCCATGGATCCATCTTGGGGCTCAGAGCCGATAGCCGTCGGATAGAACAGCAATTCAGCACCCATTAAAGCCATACATCGTGCGGCTTCAGGATACCATTGATCCCAGCAGACCCCGACCCCTATTTTAGCGAAGCGGGTATTCCAGACCTTAAATCCCGTGTCCCCTGGGTTAAAGTAGAATTTCTCTTCATAACCTGGGCCATCCGGTATATGACTCTTGCGATATTTCCCCAACACCTCTCCGTTGGCATCAATGACGGCTAGAGAATTGTAGCGGGCCTGGTTTTTTTTCTCATAGAAGCTAATCGGTAAAACTACCTGTAGCTCTTTAGCTACTTGTTTGAAATGCTGAACGGCTTTATTCTGCTCCATTTCCGCAGCATAGACATAGTAGTCGGATTTTTCCTTTTGACAGAAATATGGAGTTTCAAACAACTCCTGGAGTAATATTATTTGAGCACCCTGCTTGGCTGCTTCCCTAACCAATACATCCGCTTTTTCAATGTTTTCAGCAATGCTACCAGAACAGCTCATCTGCGTAGCCGCCACTTTTACGTTTCTCACATTAACGCCTTCTTCTACCATAAATTATTACTATCCGAAAAACTATCCATCAGATTCCGAATTCAGGCTTCTGACCTCTGAACTCTGACTTCTGAACCAGTTGGCATCTGCTGGGTTGTACAGTGTACATTACCGCCCTCTTTAATAATGGCCAGACCATTAACCGTTCGAATTCGTCTCTCTGGGAACAGTTTACCCAACAACTGCACTGCTAAGCAGTCTGTTTCGGCCGCTTCGCCCCCGAATATGGGCAAAATGATTCCCCCATTGACGAAATAGAAGTTAAGATAACTCAAGGTGTAACGCGAGCCAGTTATTGCATCGCACAATTTTGGAGGCTGTTGAATGGAGATGAGTTCGAATTTTCGTCCTAGGGCATCGGTTTCCTCGCCGAGTATCTTTAAGTTTTCTTGAGTGATCCCGTAATTCTCATCCTCAGGATCGTCACAAATTTGAAGCAGGACTTTACCAGGTCCCACAAAGCAGGCGATATTGTCGATATGGCCGTCCGTCTCGTCCCCGTCTAACCCGTTTTTCAGCCAGACAACTTTTCGTACATTCAAGAATTTCTTCAATTCCACTTCAATCTGATCTTTCGTTAGTTCTGGATTTCTATTAGGATTTAGGAGACACTGCTCCGTTGTTAGAAGCGTTCCTTCTCCATCCACGTGGAAGGAGCCACCTTCCATCACAAGGGGAGCATCAAAGCGCTTCGACCCAACAGAGTCAAGAATTAGAGGAGCAACTTGATTATCTAAATCCCACGGCGCATATTTACCGCCCCAGGCGTTAAACTGCCAATTGACCCCCGCTACCTCTCCTGTATCATGGATTAGAAATGTCGGCCCATTATCTCGTAACCAGGCATCATTATGCTCGATACAAAGAAATTTTATCTGATCGTTTTGAAATAGCTGAGAGAGTTTTTCCAAGTCTGTGGGATTCGCTACAACTGTCACAGGTTCAAATTCAGCAATCGCCTGGATAATTTGGACATAGCCAAGGCAAACCGCGTCATAATCCTCTGGATAACACATCGAGGACTGAACAGGCCAAGAAATATAGGTACGCGAGTGCTTGACCCATTCTGCTGGCATTTTATAGTTTAGATTTGTCGGATACATGGCATTCCCTCATCTTCTTAGTTGTTATGAAGCTATCGCTCTTATTCTACTTCATCTGGTGAAGAAGATAAAGTTTTCAAAAGGGGATGTACCGAAGCTTTAAGCTCACGGCACATCCCCTTTCGTATGGACGCTGTCTCCATTCCAGTTAAGCGATGTCAATGCCCTTCTCAAGGTAGACATCTTGAATCGCATTAAGCAATTCAATGCCCTCGTTCATGGGTTTTTGGAATGATTTCCTTCCCGAGATCATCCCCATCCCACCCGCTCTTTTATTGATGACAGCAGTTTTCACCGCCTGTTGTAAATCATTGTCTCCCGAAGCACCACCAGAATTAATCAGCCCCGCTCGTCCCATATAACAATTTGCAACTTGATAGCGAGTTAAATCGATCAGATGGTCAGACGTCAATTTATCGTAAACCAGCTTACTTGTTTTACCAAATCCTAAAGCCACGTACCCACCGTTATTGGTCGCCTGTTTTTGTTTTATTATATCTGCTTCAATCGTAACGCCTAAATGGTTGGCCTGCCCCGTCAAATCCGCTGAAGCATCGTAACCAACATTGTCCTTTTTAAAACCATCATTACGCAAATAACACCAAAGCACGGTAAACATGCCCAATTCATGGGCACGTCGAAAGGCGGCGCTAATTTCTTCGATTTGTCGGCCTGACTGCTGAGAACCATAATAAATCGTAGCACCTATTCCCACAGCCCCCATTTGGAAACCCTGTTCAACGGATGCAAATAGCTTTTGGTCAAAGGTATTTGGATAAGTAAGTAGTTCATTGTGATTAATTTTTAAGATAAAGGGGATTTTATGAACATATTTGCGTGATACCGCCCCCAACACACCTAACGTTGAGGTGACTGCGTTACACCCACCTTCAATGGCAAGTTTAACGATGTTCTCTGGATCGAAGTAGATAGGGTTCGGCGCAAAAGAAGCAGCTCCAGAATGTTCCACTCCTTGATCCACAGGTAATATGGAGAGATAACCAGTGCCGGCTAGGCGTCCATGGTTAAAAAGCGTCGCCAAATTTCTCAAGACATTATTGGAGCGGTCTGTCATCCCAAATACCCTGTCAATAAAATCTGAGCCTGGAAGATGAATAAGCTCTTTGGGAATAGTTTTACATTTGTGATCTAATAAATCCTTCGCTTCATTCCCTAAAATTGAAACAATCTTGTGATACATTGCCCTCATCCTTTCACTCTTGTTATCTCTATTCTAATACACTATGAGGACTTGTAGTATTAATTATAAAGAATATTTCAAATAACTAAACACAAAGAGCTTCACGAAAAATACGTGAAGCCCTTTGTTCGATTTCCAGTATCCATTCAAACGGACTTGTTTCTGAGCGGAGAAACCACGTCTGGTTTCACCGCCAGAGTTCCAGCTTTCCGTCGTGGTCTTAGGTCTTGATACCAAGACTCATTGGACCATCCTTCTTACATGACGGTTTCTTAAAATAGTTTATACTCAAATTCTTGATTTTCTCTAAACAGTTTATAAACAAATTATAAACTGTTGCTACAATGACTTAAAACGAAAATTGCTTTTTCGACTATAGCCGCTCATACTCACCTTTGGCATTTAGGTATTGAATGTCCATGCACCCATAATACTCTCCATACATATCTAACGGATCAAAGCCCCTTGGTCTAGTACAGTCATCTGAGTAACCGATATACAGGATATCTAGGTCTTGGTCTCTCATTCGGAAGATAAATTGTGATTCTTCTTCAAACGTTTTGATGAGTTGTTCAAATTCTTCGGTACCTTTATGAGCGTCTGAAGAATAATACTCTGTCATAGTTTTTTTTTCTACACAATCCTCAGTAATTTTAAACATTTTTGAACCCCACCTTCATCCAATCGTTAGACTCCCACTTCTACAAGTGGGAGTGGTACCCCGTACTCTGCTTCGGTGGGGGTAGACTCCTCCACCGAAGTTCGATGTTCAACTTTAGTTGAACGAGTTCACTGCTAAGTTTCTATAAAAGCTTTGCCTTATGTTTGAACGTTAAAACGATGAGCACACTTTGGACAAGTAACTTCGATTATACCTTTTTTGACCGGAATGCGCATCTTTTTTGTACATTTTTCACACTGAATAACACGGTGATCAACTAATTTTAGGATCTTCTCTTTATCTAAGCCAACAACAACATCTTCACCGATTATAAAAGCAGGGACTCCACTAATGTTACGTCGTTGCAACTCTAATCTCGCCTGATCATCTAGGCTAACGTTTTTTTCTTCGTAGTGAATTTTATTTTGCGAAAGAAACTCTTTCGCGATCGTACAATAGGGTCAAGTTTGATTGGTAAACATAATGACCTTTTTCATAAATTCATCTCCTTATTTGTCGATAATATTCACTGGACAAACTTATTATATCATGCTTTATTAGAGTTTTTTTAAAGGTATTTTTCTGAATCTGATCTAAAAGCATCGAAGTACTATTCCACAGATTGTACCTATGATAGAATTATTCATACACTCGTAGAGGCATGTTGAACATTGAAAGGGTTTGTTTTTATTGTACGATATCGCAATCATTAATGGTTTAGTCCTAGATGGAACCGGTAACTCACCAAGTCAGTGTGACCTTGGTATTAAAGATGGGACGATCGTTGAAGTGTCTAAAGTGCTGTCTGCTGAAGCTACCTTGATCATTGACGCCCAGCACAAAATGGTTACTCCGGGGTTCATTGATGTGCATAGCCATAGCGACTTAGTCCCCTTTATGTCAGGTCCCATACGTGAGAGTAAGCTAAGACAAGGGGTTACCACTGAAGTGGTTGGGCAATGTGGTCTAGGGTCTGCTCCATATATAGATACGATGCAAGACTGGCGCAATTACCTAACACCGATCTTAGGAACTGGGCCACGAACTTGGAATTGGCCCAGTTTTTCAGCGTTTATGGGTGATTTAGACCAAGCAAAAAAGCCTAATAACCTAGCTGTATTACTCAGTCATGGCGCTGTTAGGGCCCAAGTTTTAGGGTTGGGAGATGTTTCTCCTTCAGCCAAAGAACTTGCGGCCATGTGTAGCATCGTCGAAGAAGGTATGTCTCATGGCGCTTTAGGGATTTCCTATGGTTTGGCTTACTTGCCGGGCATGTTTGCGACCCAACAAGAACTAGTAGCCCTCAGTTCGGTGGTGGCAGCTCATAATGGCATCATGATGATTCATATTCGTAGCCATTCCCGCCAAATTCTTGAGAGCATGGCCGAAGCCTTCGCTGTCGCCAAAGAATCCGGGGTTAAGTTGCAAATTTCCCATATGCGTTCCTATGCTAATCGGGATTATGGTATAACCGGTCAAGTGTTAATAGAACTAGTCGAACAAGCTAGAGCAGATGGCATAGACGTCACCTTTGATGAGCACCCTTATCGAGCGGGCAGTACATTATTATCTCAAATTCTTCCCCCTTGGGCAAAAGAAGGTGGTAGCCCGGAGATAATACGCAGACTTAAAAACCCGCAGTTACGAGCTAGGCTCAAGAAAGAATTGAATGATCAAGGACCCGATTATCCGGGTTGGGATAACTTTGTTGGAATGGTAGGCTGGTCCAACATAATGATAAGCTCAGTATTCAACCCGCAAAATAAATGGGCAGAGGGGAAAACAGCGGCTCAATTGGTCTTGAAAACAAGCTTAGACCAAACAGAACTAGTTTATGAAATTATTGATCAAATTTCCGAACTCTTAATAAGTGAGGATAGCAGGGGTTCTATGGTAGTGCAGAATCTGTTTGCCGAGGAAGATATTATTGAATTGCTTAAACATCCATTATGTCAAATAGGATCCGATGGAATTCCTACAGGCAAGCCTCATCCCCATTTATTTGGCACCTACCCTAAGTTTTTGGGGGAATATGTCCGTGATAAAAAAATTATGACTTGGGCAGAAGGGGTTAAGAGAATTACCGGAGACCCTGCTCTTCGGCTAAGCTTAGCGAACAAAGGATTTATTAAAACGGGCTTCTGTGCCGATTTGGTAGTCTTTGACCCAGAAAAAATTAATGCTCCCGAGGATTACAACAACCCTTCTTCGTTTCCCATAGGGCTAAATTATAACTTGGTGAATGGTAAAGTCGCTGTGGCAAATGGAGAGATTCTGTCTACTTCAGCGGGAAAACTAATAGCGCCTTGATGCAATCTCCAAAAAACGCATCAGTTACTTCGCAATATCATTATTTTCGATGACCTGAGGTCGTGAAATAAGACACCGCAGGGGTTTGCGATGTATCATTTTTATAATATAGAAAATCCTCAGCTTGAAGAGATTTTCTAGCAAATTAGACCAAAAATTAACTAGTTTTATGGTATAATCTTCATATCTCGATAAGAAAGGATGAAGCTTGTGAAGAAGATAATTTATGCGCTTATTACATCACTTGCCGTTATAATAAGCACGCCTTTAATAACACATGCTAGCCCATTGGTTTTCCCAGCAGAGCGTATATCTGGACTAGACAGAGTTGAAACAGCTCTTAAAATATCTCACAAGGGATGGGACTCAGCCCAAACAGTTATTTTATGCGAATACTCAGATTACCCAGATGCAATAGCTTCTACTCCTTTTGCAGTCAGCTTAAATGCTCCGATTCTCCTGACCAAAGGAGACTCGATTGATCCGCGTGTTCTCACCGAGCTGAATCGCTTGAAGCCTAAGAAAATTATTCTTCTGGGCGGAAGCGCTTGTTTGCAAACTTCTATTGAAAAAGAGCTTGAGAAATTAGCTTTACCATGGGAACGTATTGGAGGAATGGATCGTTATGAAACGTCCATCCTGCTTGCCAAACGAATATCGAGCGATTCACTCATCCTTGCTAATGGAGATGATTTCCCCGATGCCTTATCTGCAGCTACTTTCGCCGGAATTAAACAGATCCCAATAGTTCTTACCTCAACAACCCTTCCTAATTCCGTAATTCAATACTACAATGAAACTGGACCTAAGCATTTATTTGTGATTGGTGGAGAAGCCGTCATCCCTTCTGCCGATTTGAGCAAAAATAAGTTCACAGTTGAAACCCGTTTGGCTGGTCTAGACCGCTACGAAACCAACGCCAGAGTCACAGCCTTTATGAAAGACACCTATAAATCGGATGATCTTTTCTTAGCCTCAGGCATCACATTTCCTGATGCTGTAGCCGGTACCGTACTCGCTTCAAAATTCAAGGCCCCCCTCCTCCTAACTGAAAAGGAAGATATTCCGCCCTCCGTCTATACCCTTATGCGAGAACATATGAAAATCGAGCCCCCACCTAAGATTACAAATGAAGATACCACAAACAATGTGCCTCAAAAAGGGACCATTACCGCGTCAGGTGGTTTAAATCTAAGAGATACCCCTTCATCAACTGGAAATGTGCTAGTTACGATTCCGAAAGGCACGACGGTTAATCTCATCCAAAAGCAAGACCAATGGTACCAAACAACCTATCAATCCAAGACCGGTTGGATTTCTGCTGACTATGTTGGCCCTGCCACACCCTATACCGTCAATTCTACGACCAACCTTGATTTAAGTGTCAATGGCACAGTCTATATACTTGGCGGAACGGGAATTATTAGTTCTAATTCTCAAAACATTATTGAAGGGAAAGCCTCTTCGAAATACACAGATAATCTTAAAATCTTCCCCTCACTTCCCTCCGAAATTAAAAAGCCGACGCCTCCAACGCCCTCAAGAGGTGACGATATCATTACTCCTACACCTACACCTACTCCCACACCTACTCCCACACCTACTCCCACTCCTACTCCCACTCCTACTCCCACTCCCACTCCTACTCCCACTCCTACTCCCACTCCTACTCCCACTCCTACTCCTACTCCCACTCCTACTCCTACTCCCACTCCTGTTCCGTCCACTTATAATCCAGCCACGGAAGTTCTAGTTGATCCATTTCAAGGGATCCCTGCTAACTCTTTAGCGGGCAAGACGATTTTAATTGACCCTGGTCATGGAGGGCCGGATACGGGAGCAATCGGACCTAATAGAACTTTTGAGAAGAACAACAATCTTGCTATCGCATTTGCTTTAAATGATATCTTGAAACAAGCGGGCGCAAAGACAATCTTAACACGTGATAAAGATATCACTCCAGCCGCCAAGTATTCTGAATTAGAGGACCTTCAAGCCCGGGTGAACATAGCCAATCTCACAAAGGCAGACCTTTTTATAAGCATCCATAATGACGCCATTTCTAAATCTGAAGTTCAAGGCACTTCGACTTATTATTCCGATGATTGTTCCAAAAGACTTGAGAGCATACACCTTGCTAACAGCATTCAATCTGCTGCAATCGACACGCTAGGTACAACTAACCGCGGAATTAAACAAGCTGGATTTTATGTTTTACGAAATGCTACGATGCCTGCCATTTTGCTAGAGACAGCCTTCATTTCCAATCCTTATGAAGAGGCAAGATTGCAAAACGAAAAATTCCAAAAAAATGTAGCCAGCGCCATCTTCCAAGGCATCTACAATTATTATAAAAACCCCCTACCTCAAGATTAGTAAGTAATCTCATTCAAATTAACATTGGCCATCGGGACCCGAATCAGAATAAGGGTACTGCTCCCACTTGAAGAGGGGTTCGTACAATTGGATAAACAAATAAAAGGCCGGCAATTGCCGGCCTTTTATTATGTAGAGATTTCGAAACTATTTGCATCAGGGTGTCTCTAACCCAAATGATCTCCGTAAAATATCAGGACGTAAGGATCCTCCATGGAACGAACGGCCACTGTTCAAGTTACACAGCCAAACTTCCGCTGGAGTAAACTGATCTGGGTCCATATTAAAAAAATTATTAAAGGCAGTTTGTACTTCCATGTAAGCGCGCCCATATTCTCTAGTAGCACAGGACGGAACTTGCTTCACCAAATGTTCCAGTAATTCATCGTCATCACGAAGGTTACAGAGTACCGTTGAACCATAAAAGATTGCATCATTGGTCCGTCCTAAGCCACTTAGAGTATCACGTGCTACAGGTGGAATCGGGCAAACACCCCAACCAGAAACAATCTTTCCTAAGTCATAGCCCAATCGCCTCATTTTAAATAGGCCTGTTTCTAAGGCCCGTGCAGCAACCTGAACGGAACCCACCAGAGACGCAGTTGGCGCAACTAAGATATATAGATTCGTGGGATCGCAGTGACACTCTTCCAAAATATGCTGAATTACTTCTTCCGATGGCAGTTCCCTACCTTCTAAACAGATAATCGCTGTCTCAGAATGATCTTCATACCCCAACATCCTAAACAGACTCCCCTTATGAACAATAGCGCATGCTGGACCGGAACCCATAGTCAGCCCCTTACCAAACTTAATTGGCCATCCAGCATATTGTGAGGCCATGCATGCCCGCACAGGGTGATCCGTGACGACTTCAACCGAGGGCCAGCGTAACCCATCGAAGTCCATCCATTGTAGTTTTACTTGGGCCAGCCCTCCGAGGCAAACAGAAGCGAATAAAATTCCAGCTTCCCAACCGCCCTCGACATGAACGCCGCAGTCGATCACTGTTACCCCGTTTTGTTTGTGAACCTTAATCTGAAGCAGTTCGCTTCTAGAGAGAAATTCCTTAATCAAAGGAAATGCTTGACGATTCGGACTCAGTTCAGGTATTCTGCTTAACGGCAATAGCATGTGTTTCTTCATCTCCAAGTGTCTATCCTAAATTTTGTATGCACTTTTTAAGTTATACTATCTCATTTATTCGACTTTTTCAATATTTACCCGCTGACCACAAAAGAACTTTTCATACATACATTATAAATTCAATAGAGTGGCGCCTGCCACTCTATTGTGGATTAATTTGCTTACTGGTCTTTTGCTGGAATCGCCCCCCGAGAGAGAGCGATCTTACCCGTTCGTACAATTTCGATAATTCCATGATCTTCTTCAAGGACTTTGCATAGGGCATCAATCTTTGTTTCATCACCGGAAAGCTCGATGACCATAGTCTCCCGACTTACATCGACTATGCTCGCCCGAAAAATCTCGACAATATTGATAATATCCGAGCGTGTATTGATACTTGCTTTAACTTTAATCAATGCTAACTCGCGTTGAATCGACTCTACCGTTGTAAGGTCACTAATTTTGATGACATCTACCAATTTTGACAATTGATTGACAACCTGTTCCTGCTCGATCTCATTTCCCTCTACCACAATTGTTATCCTAGTTGTATCGGGTTCCTCCGTGTATCCGGCTGCAATACTTTCAATATTAAAGGCTCGTCGACTAATCAGTCCAGAAATATGTGTTAAAACCCCCGGCTTATTTTCGACTAAAACTGCAAGTGTATGTTTCACTCGTCTCCCCCCTCAAAAATCATCTGATCCAACCGGGCGCCCGCTGGGACCATAGGCAATACGTCCATTGTTTCCGGGGTTCGAATATCCACTACCACAGGACCGGGAGTGGCCAACGCTTCTTGAAGAACGGTGCCAAGGTCCTCTGGTTTAGTCACCCTTAAACCTGTCACTCCCATCGCCTCGGCCAATTTTACAAAATCCGTGTTTCCCCCTTTGAGACTTGTATGGGAATAACGTCCACCGTAAAACATCCTTTGCCACTGAGCGACCATACCTAAACACTGATTATTAAAGATGATTACTTTAACCGGAAAATTATAATCCGCTGCCGTCGCTAGTTCCTGACAATTCATCATAATACCGCCGTCACCAACAAACAGGATAACAGTTCGATCAGGTAATCCGCATTGCGCTCCTAGTGCAGCGGGAAGACCATAGCCCATCGTCCCTAGCCCACCAGAAGTGAGCAAGGAACGCGGATTTTTAAAGCCGTAGTATTGGGCAACCCACATCTGATGTTGCCCGACATCGGTAACAATCACAGCATCCCCTTGCGTCAACTGACTAACTTTCTCAACGACCGCTTGGGGCATGACAAGGTCTGTGTCCTGCCTGTACGTTAAAGGCTTTTCCTGTTGCCAGAAACGGACTCTCTCTGTCCAAGGTCGAACCAGTTCTTTTAATTCGTCGGAGATATCCTTAACCTGCATCGATAGAGCAGGGATTGACCATTTCATGTCTCCGAGAACTCGCAGATAAGCTAACACGTTTTTGTTAATTTCCGCCGGATCAATATCAAAGTGAATGATTTTGGCCTTAGGAGCAAATTCGCTCAAGAGACCAGTGACTCTATCATCAAAACGCACCCCGATGCCTAACATCAAATCACATTCCGTCGTAGCCATATTAGCAGCATAAGACCCATGCATCCCAACCATACCTAAAAACTGAGAATGATCGAACGGAATACAGCCCAAACCCATCAAAGTCGAAATCACCGGAAACCCAGTCTGTTCAATTAAACGCCTTAAGTCCTCAGCCGAATCAGACAGATTAACACCGCCGCCTACAAATATAAGTGGCGTATGGGCTAATCTTAATTCCTCGACCACCTTATCAATCGTCTCTAAGTCTCCTTCATACAAAGGACGATACCCGCGTAACTTAACCTCTTTTGGGTATTGATAATCCAGATTCGCAACAAAGACATCTTTAGCAATGTCAACGACCACGGGCCCAGGCCTACCAGTGCGCGCAATATAAAAGGCTTCTTTAAGAACCCCAGGTAATTCATCTACCTTTTTCACCAAATAGTTGTGTTTGGTTATGGGAGTCGTTATACCACGAATATCTGCTTCCTGAAAGGAATCTCTTCCAATCAGAGGAACGGCAACTTGCCCCGTAATGGCCACTAAAGGAATCGAATCCATATAGGCTGTGGCAATACCGGTCACCAGATTAGTTGCCCCTGGGCCAGAGGTAGCGATTACAACCCCGACCTTTCCTGTCGCCCGGGCATAACCGTCAGCTGCGTGGACTGCTCCTTGTTCATGCTTCGTTAAAATATGGTTAAAATCTGCATTATACAAAGCATCATATAGCGTTAAGACGGCCCCACCGGGGTAGCCAAAAACCACATCCACTTCTTCATTTTTCAGGGACTCTATAATTGCCTCTGCTCCAGTCATTTCCAAAGGATTGCCCTCCCACACTTCTTCTCTTATCGTTGCTAGTATGCCTAGTACACTATTTTCACTTGATCCAATCGTGAGAATCCCTCTTCTACAAGTGGGAGTGGGACCCCGTGCTTCACTTCGGTGGGGGGTAGAGTCCACCGTAGTCTCGATGTTCAACTTTAGTTGAACGAGTTCACTAGATCACACTTGTCTTCTCTATGAACACCCCAGTCAAGTAAGGAAATAATTAGAGGTGTGCCTATGTGGTGTAACAGATAGTTTTTTCTCACAATTATAGCATAAAAGAGCACCCTTTTGGCAACATCAAACCAAATCAAGGTCTTGTATAGCCATGAGCTCAGTGTTTTTTTAGAATTCCTAGGGGCATACTAAGACTATGAGGGGCTTACCCCTTTATACTGTCAATGTAACATGATATTATGAACATAAGTAAAAGGTTTTAAGGGATCATAGAAAATATTCAGGGGGCTAATACTTTAATGGAATTTAAAAGTTTCTTACAAAGTGATATTTTTAGAAAAACACTATCTTTACTCCTTTTACTTGGCATAATAATCAGCATTAAACCGATGATGAACTTGCTATTCTTAACCTTTATGTTTTCATTTATCTTATATGGTATTCAAAACTACATCTTTCATAAGATTATTCGATTAGTCCCTATTAATCGAACGGGGATAACCTTCACCATCTTTACTATCTTAGCTTCGGCCATCGTATTCTTTATTTATAAATATATTCCTATCATAACTAACGAGTTATTGTTTATCGGGATTCAGTTGAGCGATTTTGATATTAATAGCTATGAAGATGCCATAAATCCACAAATTAGAGAAGCGATTAGTGCTAACATCCAATCCTATATCGTAGAAGGTGGAACTTACCTGATTCAATCAGTTACAAATATTTGGAACTTTAGTTTAAATATATTTATTGCTCTTATTTTGAGTCTATTTCTAATTTTAGAAAAAGATCGAACAATAACCTTCCTAAATAGGTTCGAGCACAGTAAGATAGGTTTTATTTATGTCTATTACAAAAAACTAGCAAAAAACTTCAACAATTCATTTGCTAAAGTAATGGAAACTCAAATCTTAATATCGTTTATTAACTCCTTGGTATCAGCGATTGTTTTATACGTAATGGGCTTTAATCAAGTGATCGGTTTGGGTTTTATGATCTTTATTCTTGGATTAATCCCCGTAGCGGGTGTCCTCATCTCCTTGATCCCGTTATCAATCATAGCCTTTAAGTTGGGTGGATTAATTAAGGTACTCTATATCCTGGGCATGATTGTTGTCTTACATTCACTCGAAGCCTATTTCTTAAATCCGAAGCTTATGTCTATGAAAACGAAACTCCCAGTGTTTTTTACATTTATCATTTTAATTATGGCAGAACATTTTATGGGCGTTTGGGGTTTGTTATTTGGCATACCTTTGTTCCTATTCTTCCTAGATCTTATTGATGTAGAATCTCAGTAATTCATCATTCAAGTGTTTATCTCGTAAGACTCGCAATGTTCAAATTCAGTCGAACGAGTTCACTACATTCTCTTAAGGAAACGGCGAAGAGCTGGGATTACTCCCCGCTCTTCGCCGTTTCCTTAGCCCCCTGAACCTTGTCGCTTAATACTGAATCTCTGTTACATAACCCTAGGAGTGCTATCTAATCGCAGCATCTCTTCGAAACCCAGTTCGCCATGGACACTAAACCCGAAACTTACTTACAGCTTCCTGAAGATTCTGGGCCAACATGGCGAGGCTCTGGCTTGAGGAAGCGATTTCTTCCATGGACGCCGATTGTTCCTCAGTGGCCGCCGATACTGTCTGCGCTTCTCCGGTCACCTTTTTGCTCAAGCTATCAATCTGGTTCATAGAACCAACAAATTGTTGGCTACCAATAGCCATCTGATCAGGTCAAAGATATTTCTTTGACCTGATCAGATACTTGGGTTACTAATCCTGCGATTTCCTCAAAAGCTTGACCAGCTGTGTTAACCACTTCTGCTCCCAGCTTAACTTCTCTGGTACCATTTCCCATGGCCAGGACCGCTTGATCAGTGTCTTTCTGAATTTCAGCAATCAGTGTAGAGATCTCTTTTGTTGCTTGCTGTGACTGCTCTGCCAATTTGCGAACTTCTTCAGCCACTACGGCAAAACCGCGCCCTTGTTCACCGGCCCTTGCAGCCTCAATAGCCGCGTTGAGGGCCAATAAATTGGTTTGCTCTGCAATACTTGAGATGGTCACAACAATCTGCCCAATTTCCTTGGAACGTTCACCCAAGTCAGCGACTGCTTTGGCGGAGGTGGTAACAGTTTGTTCAATCTGAGCCATTTGATATACAGCCTTACTCACCGAGCTGTTTCCTTCGTTGGCCTTGTTGGTGGCCTGTACCGATTGCCCAGCCACCTCACTCGTTGTCGCTGAAGCCTGTTGAATACTGGCTGACATCTGTTCAACTACAGCCGAGGCTCCATCCACTGCACTTAGTTGCTCTTCGGCACTTGTCGCCACCTCAGTGATCGACGTTGCTACCATGATCGAGGCCTGAGCTGATTGTTCAACACTAGCCGTAAGCTCTTCACTGGCAGCGGCTAGCTGCTCGGATTGAAAGTAAACCTTAGTGACCAGTTCACGCAAATTCGTCCTCATATCATGGAAACCATTCGCCAGTTGTCCAATCTCATCATCAGGAAAATCTCGTGTCTCACGCTCTCGAAAGTCTCCATCAGCCAAGAGCAGACATTCATCTCGAATCAACAAAATGGGCTTTGTAAATCGTTTAGCAATTATTATAATCCCTAGGGCAGTGATCATAAGACATACTATGGCAATCATCAGCATCATTTGAGTCAACCTTGCCGTTTTTCTGGTCGCCTAAACCTCGGGCGCCGCCACCGACATAATCCAGCGTTGACCGCCTGGCAACTCGATTGGCGTGAATACCGCGACTCTTAACACACTGTCAACAAAGGTATATTTCTTTTCAGTAAGTTTACTTTTCTCGTGCTATTTAGTTTTCATATATTCAGTATTAGGAAGATAAGTAGTTGCCTTTTGAAGGATCTGAGGTCCTAAATATAAACCATTTATTCCTGAAATTCAATCATTAATACACAATTTCACCGCGCTCCCCATTTTCCCCTCGATTTTCCAAGGACCTTGGCCTTATCATAAGTCATAAAGTTTAATTTTGACCCATTTCCACCAGTTGCTTCGCCATAATCTCTATTCTCGCCAGACTTTGGGCAATTTCCGACACGTCGTTGGCATGATTTTCGGTGACTGCTGTCAGTTGCTTAATCGACTGGATTAATAGCCCCACGGATGCTTGAACCTCGTGGCACTCACGGTTCTTGGTTTACTTCCCATTGCTCTAATGATGCTTCTAGCTTTTTTTCCAGAGCTTCCTTTTCTTGAAACAGCTCATTTAAGCGACTGGCATCCAGAGCACAGTTAACCATTTCTCCGTCAATCAGTTTAATTTTCTGTTCATATTGTTCAATCTCTGCTTCAAGACGTTCTAATTTTTTGGCGGGATAATTGCTTTTTTGTTGCTGGGAGACCACCTTTTTCTTAATCTCCTTGTTCGTCGAACTTGGCGTTACCGCCGATATTTTTTCCATCCCTTTTTTATGCTCTTCTAGATAATAGCTGTAATCACCAGGATAAACTTTGACCCCTTTATTCTCAATCGCCATCATCTTATCCGCCACTTTATTGATAAAATAACGATCATGAGAAACAAAAAGTAGCGTTCCATCAAATTGAATCAAGGTCTCTTCTAAGACTTCCCTAGAATCAATGTCCAAATGATTGGTTGGCTCATCCAAAATCATAAAATTCACTTTATCAAACGTCAACGAGCAAAGCTTCAACCTACTTTTTTCCCCGCCCGACAACGATTTGATTTTCTTATTTACATCTTCCTTCATAAATAGGGCTTTTGCTAATTGAGATCTTGCTTCCCCTGTAGTCAAATCATGTAACTGGGTAAAGTACTCTAAAACCGTTAGTTCTTCGTCTCGATAGACGACATTTTGAGGTAAATAACCAATTTTCACTCGTGAGCCTATTTTAATCGAACCAGAATCTGGCTCTAGCTCCCCAAGAATCATTTTCAACAACGTTGTTTTACCACTGCCATTACTCCCCACTATACACACACTGTCCTGATACAATATTGTGAGTTTAACGTCTTGCAACAAACTATTATCACCGAAGTGTTTAGCAAGCCCCTCTGTTTCAAGGACTTGTTTTCCGGTCCTACTGATTGCTTGAGCATCCAAGCGAACCTTTCTCTTTTCAAAAACAGGTCGATCCAACGTATCAATTTTTTCAAGTCGTTTCTCTAATTCTTTAGCCCGCCTGAACATTTTATCGCTGTCTCTCATGACCCCCCAAATACGATAGCGTTCGATCTGGCGCTCCATATTATCGATCTTTTTCTGTTGATTTTGATACATCTTATAATCGATTAAAAACCGGCGTTCTTTTTCTACGACATAATAGCTGTAATTTCCAGGGTAGGGCACAGCACGGTTAAATTCCAGTTCCACAATCTTAGTGACAACGCTGTCTAAAAAATACCGATCGTGAGAGACGACAAGAACAGATCCCTTGTACTCCTTCAAAAATCCTTCTAACCATTCGATGGCTTCTAAATCCAAATGATTGGAGGGTTCATCCAATAATAATACATCCGGTTGTTCTAAAAGAATTTTCGCGAGCATCACCCTTGTTTTTTCCCCACCACTGAGTTGCTCAAAAAACATTCCTTTTATAAGGTCTGTAATTTGAAGACCTTCTGTAATCTTGCTGATCTTCGTTTCTATGTCATACCCACCAAGGGCTTCAAATTGCTCCGTTAAAAGCCCATAGGTCTGAATCGTTTTTTCTAAAGTATCGCCCAGAAGATGTCTAAGCCTTTCTTCTTGGGCCTTCATCTCTTGCTTAAGCTTGAACACCTTCTCAAAAGCAAGCTCTATAACTTCCTGAGCGGTCGCCCTTGTCTCAAAAACAGGCATTTGATTGAGATAACCTACTCTGGCGTCTTTACGAATGGCTATAGCACCCTCATGGTAACCCTCTAATCCCATAATCATTTTCAGAATAGTCGTTTTACCACACCCATTTTGGCCAATCAGTCCAATTCTTTCTCCTGTTTTCAGATCGAAAGAAATGTTCTGAAATATTTTATGGGCTCCATAAAATTTGGTTAAATTGTTAATACTGCACTCGATCATTTTTTATCGTCCGCTCCTAAACTACTATAGACTCTGTTCCGGCCAGCTTGCTTCGCCTGATACATTGCCTGATCAACATTATTAATGAACTCTAGAATCGAGTCAGATGGTTGCGGGATGATCTCCGCAACTCCTACGCTGATTGTCACCCACGCCGCGGCCTTAGAATAATCATGCGCCAAGGCTAACTGCTCGATGACCGTGCGCATCCTTTCAGCTACTAATAATGCACCTTCTCTACCCGTATTAGGTAATACAGCCATAAACTCTTCGCCCCCATAGCGGGCGACTAAATCAGTCGGTCTCTTAATACTTGAAAGTAGCGTTTTTGCTACAAGTACTAGGCAATCATCTCCTAAAAGGTGCCCATAATGATCATTATAGTTTTTAAAATAATCTATATCTGCCATCACTAAAGCTAAAGGATGTTGTTCTCTTATAGCATTCTTCCAACTCATCTCGATAAACTGATCAAGTCTACGTCGATTAGGTATTCCTGTTAACCCGTCAACCGTTGAAAGATTTTCTAAATAACTGTTAAGCTGTTGAAGGTCAAGTAATTCTTTTATCTTTAATTCAAGTAATTCCGTCTGCCTTTTAAGCAACCTTTTTTGTTCATGAAGTTCTAAGAACACCTTAACTTTACTTTTCAGGACAATTGGGTCTATAGGCTTAAATAGATAATCAACCGCACCTACCTCATACCCTTTGAAGATGCACCATTGTTCTTTACTAATAGCCGTAACAAAAATTATTGGAAGCGTTTTGGTTCGTTCGCTTCCCTTCATCAGGGTAGCAGTTTCAAAGCCATCCATTTCTGGCATTTGCACATCTAGAAGCACTAAGGCAAAATCATATTCCAGCATTAATCCCAACGCCATGTTGCCCGAGCTTGCCGTAATTATATTGCACTCCAGAGTTTCAAGTATACCCTCTAAAACAAGTATATTCCCTGGTTTATCATCGACTATTAGTATATTAACTCGTTCAATAGTATCCACGTTAGTCCCCACTTTTTTCTTCAATTATTTTAATAAGTAATGGTCCTATTTCTGTTAGGGGCGTTATATGATCTACTTGTGTTGCACTTATTGCCGCTCTAGGCATAGCGTCTGCCTGAGCGGTAAATGGATCCTGAACGATGGCTAACCCTCCACACTCTTTGATCCTTTTCAGGCCTTTACTACCATCAGAATTGGCACCAGTTAAGACAATGCCAATAAGTCCTCTATTATAAGCCTCCGCTGCCGATTCAAAAAGCACATCAACCGAAGGACGAGCATAACTAACCCGTGATTCAACCGAAAGTGAAATAAAGCCATCTTTTTCTACTAGTAAATGATAATTAGGAGGCGCAAGATAGACATGACCTGGGATTGCTTTGACCTTTTCTTCCGCTTCCTCGACGGAGAGCTTGCAGGCGTTATCAAGAAACTTAGCAAGATAGTTGTCGGAGTGGGGACTTATATGTTGAACTACTAAAATGGGCACAGGAAAATCCTTAGGCAATACTTCTAGGATAATTCTTAAGGCCTCCATGCCCCCTGTAGAGGACCCTATCACGATTGCCCGATAATCCATGTACCGCCCCCCTATCAGTTCGCTAAGCTTCAAATCGTTTTCGGTAGATTTTGAGTTCCTCACTAATGGTATCATATTTCTCCATATAATCGGAAAATCTTAAGCTCTCTTTGGTCCCTATGCCCAAAAATCCACCGTTACATAAACTATCATAGAAGAGCTTAAAGACTTTGTTTTGAAGTTGTTTGTTAAAATATATTAGGACATTCCGGCAGATAACGACATGCATTTCGCCAAATACGCCATCCGTTACAAGATTATGATCCGCAAAAATGATTTTCTTTTTCAGCGTATGATCAAGTATGACTGAATCATACCGAGCAATATAGTAATCTGCAAAAGAGGCTAATCCCCCGGATTGTTGATAATTATAAGTATAGTCTTTAATACTATCGATTGAGTAAATTGCCTGTTTCGCTTTTTCAAGTACATCCACATTGAAATCCGTCGCATAAATTTGAGTGCGCTCATATAAACCCTCTTCTTTAAGTAAAATAGCCATTGAGTAGACTTCTTCCCCACTCGAACATCCAGCATGCCACACTTTAATGAACGGGTATGTTCTTAAAACAGGGACTACTTCCTGGCGAAATGCTTTATAGAAGGCAGGATCTCTAAACATCTCAGTCACATTTATCGAGAAGTCGTTGAGTAACGTGTCTAAGAACGCCCTATCATAGAGTACCTGATGTTGCATATGAGAGATACTGCCAAGTTCTGAGAGAGATAACCGATGCATTATCCGCCGTTTCAAATGTGCCTTGGAATAATCTCTGAAATCATACCCATACTTGAGAAAAATTGCCTCCAAAAGAAACCGGATTTCCAGGTCTTCGTTTTCCACATTACTTAAGCTCCGTTCAAACATCATTTATATAGCCATACCCTTAAAAGGGAAATGAGTTTATCTAACTCAATGGGCTTCGTTAGATAATCATTAGCTCCAGCCTCAATACATTTATTTTTATCCTCTTTCATTGCTTTAGCTGTAAGAGCTACAATAGGAGTTTTACGGAATTTCTCCTCTCTTCTGATTTCTTTTATCGCAGTATACCCATCCATGACCGGCATCATAATATCCATTAAAATCAGATCAATATCTTTGTTATTATGAAGTTTCTCAATGCCTTCTCGACCATTCTTACCCACAAGCACAATCATGCCTTTTTCCTCTAAAGCGCTCGTAAGAGCAAAGACATTTCTCATATCGTCATCTACAATGAGTATTTTCTTATCTTTTAAGGAGGTCTCCTTCTCTTGGTATGTTTTTGTTTCTTTATGTTTCTTATCCATTATCTTTGAATCGACACCATGCAAGAACAAGCTTGCCTCGGCTACTAACCTCTCCATAGAACGAGACCCTTTGATGATAATGCTTTCACCATAGTTTTGTGATAGACCTTCCTCATCCGTTATAAAACCCTCATCCGTATATATAATGATTGGCACCTGGTCTTTTTCTTCTCTAAGTTTAGCTAACAACTCATAACCCGACATATCTCTTAGTTTAATATCGAAAATTATACAATCGTAATGCTCCGTCTTCAAAAGGTTATAGGCTGCTTGTCCTGTATCAACCGCTGAAACTTCAATACCCTTTTTACCGATTATATCTGTTATGACCGTTTTCAGAAATTCATCACTCGCAATAATGAGAAGTTTTTTTAACGACTTTTCATCTAAGCCTTCTAAGCGTTGGAACAGATCATTTATTTTCTCTACGCTGACTGGTTTTTGGAGATAGCCGACAACACCCTTTGCACGTTCGTCCGTTTCTGTATCCCTGCCTGAAATAATGTGGACAGGGATATTTCTCGTCTCGATGTGGTTCTTCAATTCTTCTATGACTTCCCATCCACTTATGCCAGGCAACCCAATATCCAGCAAAATCGCCTTTGGTTTCTGTTGAATTGCTAATTGGATACCAGTCTCACCGTCCTTGGAAGTCAGGCAGGTAAACCCTTTTTCTTGCGCAAGGTCAGCTAATATACTGGAAAAAGTTAGATCGTCGTCAATAATTAGAAGTGTTTTATCATTCGACTTAATAATACTACCGTTTTCTTGAAATTTAACATCGTTATTAACCTCTTCTATTATGTTTGGTATGTCTTCAGTCTCATTTTCATCACTCATCTGTTGAAGGGTAGCCGCAACCTGCTCAAACCCCTCAGGCTTAACCAATTCTTCAGGAATGATCAAGGCAAACGTACTCCCTTTTCCTTCCTCACTTTGTAACACAATCGTGCCTCCGAGTAGCTGAGCAAGCTCTTTGGAAATGGAAAGACCTAGTCCTGTACCCCCATATTCTCTACTCGTTGTACCATCGGATTGTCGGAAGGCTTCAAATATTAACGACTGTTTCTCCTCAGGTATTCCGATTCCAGTATCACTGATGGCTATGCTAATAGATTGAGCATAATCAATCCCTAGCCTGGGGAAATCATCTTGACTCGGTCGACCGACGATAATTGAAACTCCGCCCTCTTTGGTGAATTTAAACGCGTTGGAAACTAAGTTGTTAATTATTTGTTGAACCCTGTGAGTATCTGTTAAAATGCTTTTTGGAAGTTGTTCCTCAATATTTATTGTGAGTTGTAGTCCCTTTTTTAGGGCAATTTGTCTGAACGATCTCTCAACGTAGTCAAGCAGTCCCACTAAACTCGTGTTCTCAAAATTAACATCCATTTTCCCCGCCTCTACTTTAGATAAGTCTAAGACATCATTAATAAGTTCGAGCAAATCCGTTCCAGAGCTATAGATTGTTTTAGCAAATTCCAGCTGTTTATCGGTTAGCGGAGAATGGTCCGTTTTATTAGCCAGCAACTGCGACAAAACTAGGATGCTATTTAAGGGTGTCCTCAACTCGTGTGATACATTAGCCAAAAACTCCGACTTATATTTACTGGCGACTTGAAGATCCTTGGCCTTCTTTTCAATTTCTTTTTGGGCGCTCTCCAAATCTTTATTTTTAAGGGATATATCATTCTTTTGTAGTTGGAGACTTTTTGTACGTTCTTCCAACTCCTCATTGATCACTCTTAATTCTTCCTGTTGAGAGTTCAAACTTGTCTCGGATTCTTTTAGCGCCCTAGCTTGTTCTTCAAGCTCTTCATTACTCTGCCGTAGCTCCTCTTGCTGTGCCTGCAGCAGTGCTTCAGAATGTTTCAATACCCTTGCCTGTTCTCCGAGTTCTTCATTACTTTGTCGCAACTCTTCTTGTTGAACTTGTAATTCCTCAGCTTGTTCGAGAGTTCTATCTAATAGCGCTTTCATTTTAGACCGCGCTTCTGTTGAATGAATAGCTATGGCAATGCTTTCGGCAATATGCTCGATAAATTCTAGTTGAAGTTTGGTGATTTCCTGAAGTGACCCTAGTTCAAGGACACATCTAACTTCGTCGTTATAAATGCAAGGCGTAACAATAATGCTGTGTGGCACCGCCTCATAGGTCCCCGATTGAATTTTAATAGAATTATCAGAGACAGGGCTAATAACAATCGTTTGCTTCTCCAACGCTGCCTGCCCCACTAACCCTTCGCCCACAATAATCTCATTAGAAAGACTTTTGCGTCTTGTATAAGCGTAACTCCCCATCAAGCTTAGATTACTATGCTCACCCAAAAGATAGATTGCTCCTATTTGCGCATTTAAATACTTTGCCATATAGGAGATGATCTTATTGCCTAAAGACCTAAGATCCTGATCTCCACGAATCTGTTCGTTTAATTCTGTCTGGCCGGTTTTCAACCAGGTTTGATTCTTATTTTCGGTCATAATGACTTCAAGCTTCTCCATGAACTTATTAAAATAAACCGCCATATCTCCCAACTCATCCGTCGAAGCAACCTTTAACCTGACTCCCAAATCCGCTTCTCCGTCGGAGATATCTTTAAATGTATTGGTTACCGTTTTTACGGGTACAACAACCATCTTTAAAATTCCTAACGAAATAAACACAGATAGAATAATCGCAAGCAACGATAAGACAAACATTCCATAAATTGAATTAGCATTACTAGTTGTAACCTTCGGACCGTAGCTATCCTGATCTTTAATAATTGATAGCTTAATATTTTCAGAAATGCTTGATATTTCTGGACCGATTGCATCTAAGCTTTTGATTACGCTTTTATTGCTTTCAATCACGGAGACAATCTCAATAAAATTGTTTAAATATATTATATTATTTTGGACAACTAAATCGAGAAGCTCTTTATTTTTTACACTATTTGGCGATTTCTTATACAAATCAAGGGATTTATCGAATTCCTCAAGTTGCGTTTTGACCACGTCTATTGATTTTATGTCATGATTTTCCAAGTACTTTCCAACATATAATCTTGCCATGGTTAGATTCGTTTCAGCATTACCGGCCTCGTAGACCGACAGTTCATCTTTATCTTCATGAGCTGATTGCACAATTTTGGCGAGGCTCTCTTGCATTTCGCTTCCCTTATTGATCAACGTGTTATATAGAGCATCTTTTTTACCTTTGTATTCAACTACATTTTCAAAGCCCGCTTTATATTCGTTCGCCTTCTGCGAAATAATATCAACATTTCTAGCTCGATCTTTATTATCCGTAGTTGACTTAAGATCCTCAATAAATTTTTGCATCTTAGCAAAGCGATCTTCAAAAACTAATTGTTGAGTATTATCGCCTACCTCGATGTAAGTTTTAAATGCAATCCTTGTCTCCAATAGATTTGACTGGATTCTTCCAGCGAGCACTTCATCATCGGCCATTTTGCCAAATTGGTAAAAATCCTTACTATTTTGTGTTAATCCAAAATATCCAAATGAAGTTGATAACAATAACAGCACCAAGATTGTCCCTAAAAAAATCATTAGTTTTGTTCCAAGCTTCATGTATTTCATAATGGACATTGTCGCACCCTCTAATCATCATTTAATTTAATAAAAGTTTTAATAGTTTTTGGTATCTTACACAATTCGATAAAATATAACAAATACCTTCTGTTCCAAAAATATATCTGCTTAAAAAATAGAAGCTACTGTGCCTTTACAAACACAAATAGCTTCTAATTTAATCACAATATCCCTTATGGCGTAATTTTGTTATATGTTCTTTTAAAATCGCTTCTAAATCGATACCATATTGCTCTTCAAGGACAAACATCATTGTGACAGCCGTCTGAGCAACGTCGACCAATTCTCGGGCGACCATCTGCATGGCTTCATCTTCTTCTAGGCGTTGTCGTTCTCCACTAAGTCCCCTAAGTTTGCCTATAGCCTGTGCTAACTCCCCAGATTCTTCCATGATCTTCAGTGCTGTGCTTTCCAAGGAAGGACTTAAACGGTTCAGGCGAGGAAGTGTCACGGTCTTGGAAATGCAAAGACCTTCGCTGGATCTATGATCTGAAGTCATTCTTGAAACCTCCCACATTCTTATGCATTACTGAGTTTTAGTGATTATAACATTCCTTTGCCGTGAACACACAACAATGAACTCCTTCAAATAGCCTTTAACAATTACTTACTTGTTAATTACTATCATATTGTTTATTATTATATTCTACAATTACACGCGCGAAAGATTATTGAGTGCTCGCATGCGCTTCTTGGCAATAAGGGTATGTGCACCCTAGACCAGTCAACTTTTTATAAGGGGAGGTATTCTAAGTGCAAGATAGTCCAATTCTTGAAATTGACCTAGACAAAATCACATACAACACCTCTCAGGTGGTCGAAAGATGCCACCGTAGAGGAATAGAAGTCATTGGTGTCACCAAAGGGTTTAGTGCGATCCCAGAGATCGTCTCTGCGATGGTAGAAGGAGGAATTGACGGACTAGCTGATTCTAGAATGGAAAATATCATTGAACTTAGAGAAAAAGGATTTACTCTGCCGATTACACTGCTGAGAATTCCACGCTTAAGCAACGTCCTAAAGGTTGTTCAGTATACCGATACTAGTATTAATTCTGAAATAACGGTAATAAAGGCTTTAGCACAAGCGGCCAAGACGTTAAATAAAATACATCAGGTGATTTTGATGGTGGATGTTGGCGACCTTCGCGAAGGGGTCTTGAAGGAAAATGCACTTGACATAGCGAGACAGATTATTAAGTTTAAAGAAATAAAACTCGTCGGCCTCGGAACTAATATGGGATGTTTTGGCGGTATACTGCCTAGTTCAGACAATCTTGGGGTTTTGGTGGAATTGGGACGATCAGTTGAAAACCAATTAGGCCTTAAACTTGAGGTAATTTCGGGCGGTGGAACCTCCTCTTTATTATTAATAGGCAATCACGAAGTTCCTGAAGGAGTTAATCAACTGAGAATTGGCGAGGGTATCTTATTGGGTACAGATACAACAAACGATCGAAAGATCCGTTGGCTTCACCAGGATGCCTTCCGTCTGCGAGCTGAAGTCATCGAGGTTAAGTCCAAACCATCGATGCCTACGGGGACAATCGGTCGAGATGCCTTTGGCAATGTCCCGGAATTTGTGGATATTGGAGTTCGCAGAAGAGCCATAGTATCTATGGGAAAACAGGATGTCAACATAGAAGGGATTCTTCCTGTTGACGAACGCTTAACAATAATGGGAGCTAGTAGTGACCATCTAATCCTTGATATCGAAGACTCTGAAAGCATTATTAAAGTTGGGGACGAAATTACATTTTCTCTCGCTTACTCTGGATTACTTTCTGTCAGCGACTCAAAATATGTCGGTAAAGTTTTTAAAGGAGGATCCCATGCTTGAAATAGTACGAACGATGGAACCAAAAATCATTGAGCGTTTAGTTCAAATAGAAACAGAAGCCTTTGGGCCAGGGGGCTTAAACGTCTGGCATCTTGAACCACTTATCAGGCATGGCCGAGTTTATGTCTATCGCTTAGACAACGAAATTGTTGGTTTAGTCGAATATATGTTAGATTGGGATCGTCCTCAAAAAGTTTATATGGTCGGAATTTCTATATCAAAAGAATGGCGGGGTCAAGGTATAGGGGCTTTACTTCTTATAGAGAGTTTTAAGGTTTTAGCAAAAGAAAACATTGAAGAAGTAGAACTAACCGTAGACCCCAATAATGTTGCGGCTGTTAAACTATATGAGAACAAGTTGGGCTTCTTAGTTACAGATTTCAAGGCTGATGAGTACGGTGAGGGGGAAGGAAGATCAGTGATGAACCTTCACTTAGCTAACTTCTCGGAGAAAGACGTCACATAAATACCATACCCTGTGCCAGAAAACCTTAGCCCCTGCTCCACTCTCCTAAATTTTCAGGATAGTGGAGCTTTTTTTATGAAAATTTTTTACAATTTTGGACAATATAGATTAGAACGACTAGAACTTGCGAAAAGGGATGATTATAAGTTGAGTTTAGGCTTTGCGGCCAGGCTTCCATTCTTAGACCGAACTAGGGGCTTAATTATGGTTCTTATGGCACTTGACCATGCCTTGTTCTTTTGGAGTAGTGGTCGTCTTAATAATGAAGGTTTACCTCTTTTGCTGAATGGTGCAGTAACCTTCAATCCGCTTGGCGTCTCAAGCACTTTAGCTTTCGTTGTTATGCTCTTATCCAGTATCTGCGCACCCGGTTTTCTTTTCCTTGCCGGCTATGTATTAGCTTTATCCATAAAAAAGCGCGAATTAAAGGGACTTTCGAGTACCCGTATCCACCACCATATATGGCGTAGAGGAATGCTACTAATAGCGCTCCAACTGTTCATTGCCTCTCCGGCCTTCAATCTTCAGATGCTTACTCAAGCAAAATCGCTCTCCGTCGTTACCTGGGGAACTTTTTTTTCGATGAGCGTATTATCGACAATTGGTATTGGTTTCTTTTTCCTTACTCTAGGACAGCATATTTCTCCTTGGAACCTTTTTGGAATGTCAGCGTTCCTCTATTTATTGAGCCAATTGTATCTTCCCGACTTCACCTTAAGCTATCCGTCCCATTCGTCCTTAATACAGGCTGCGCAAGCGATGCTAGTTCTACCTGTTCCCTTTTCGCCAGAGTCCTTAATGAATAATAACTTTCCCGTCATTCCGTGGCTATTTCCGATGACCCTTGGTTGGCTGTACGGACACACTTATGCAGAGCCGCTAGGAATTGCCTGCGAAGCCAGACGATTTGCGATCTCAGGTTTTAGTAGTTTAACCCTTTTCTTACTCTTACGTTTCGCTGGAATAGGCGATTACCTTCTTCCAGATGGCACGTTTCAGGGCTTTTTTGGCCTTTCTAAATACCCACCAAGTCCAGACTATTATCTGTTTTATCTAGGCTTAGTTTTTATATTGCTTTTTCTATTTTCCAAGATGCCAACGGACTCCAGACTAGGTGGAATATTAGAGGACTTTGGTAAGGTCCCACTTCTGTTTTACAATACTCACCTTTGGCTTTACGCCGCGGTACCAGCGCTACTGTCTTGTTTTAATGGATATTCTCTATCCTTTGGAGTTGCAATCTGGGCATTCGGTTTGATAATCCTATATCCCCTCTGTCATGGTTATTTGGTATGGAAAGGATTGAGATATAAATAATGATCTCTTCTATGTACTATAAAGCAATAGGATCGATTGACTGGCCCAAGAAATACTCTTTTCAACTCTGCATGATTGCTATTGTTGTGTTCTTAATTGTTGCTCCAAACCGTTCAGCTCATTACTCTTATTTTTTACTTGCTATAACCTGTTGGGGAGTCCAACATGATCGTGCGCCAATTTCTTGGAAACGTTTCCTCCTGCTTGGAATACCGTTAGGGGTTTTTCCGATAATTATGTGGCAATATTTTCCTCCGTTTTGGAATGAAGTTGTTTATTGGCAGCTGGGTACCCGAGCTCACCTCTTCGAATTGGACGCTCTTTTCAAAGCAATCCCTGGGAACGATGGCTGGATGTTCAGAGTGATTCAAGCTCCTTGGTTGACTAGCTATTTCCGCTGGATTTATGCTAATGGCTTTACGCTTCCAGTCCTTATTCCAATCTTCCGTTCCTTTTTAGCCAAGGATTCTCTGAAAATGTTCCGTTATAGTTTATCTACCCATGTCCTACAATTTGTTTTAATTTTTCCTTTTTATCTCACAATTCACGTAAAGGAAGTCTGGTATGTTCTTGGTCACCCCGATGGTATGGCTCGTAATCTTTCGGCAGCGGATGCAGCTGTGGTCGTCGTTAATTGTTTTCCTTCTATGCATACTTCGATCGCCTTCGCTATGCTTCTGCTCGTTTGGAGAGAAAAGGATCAACTCTTCCGCTGGGTTTGGACTCTGTTTTGTCTATCCATCATCTATTCAACTCTTTATCTTGAAATTCATTGGATTACCGATGTCATCGCAGGAATGTGTTTAGCCCTTGTAGCCGTTAAACTAGGGGACTGGTTTATTGCAAAAGCATTCCCTCTAAGTTGGAACTAGCCCACTTGTCGGAGTACCTTCTCAATGAAAATCCTTGCGATTTCTGGATCAAACTGAGTACCTGAGTTCCTTTGAATTTCAGCCAGTACTTCCTTTTCACTCAAAGGCCTTCGGTAGAGTTGTTCACCGGTCATTGCTTCATAGCTTTCCGCAAGAGCAATAATTCTCGCTGCCATAGGGATAGCCTCACCTTTTAACCCTTTCGGATATCCTGTACCATCCCATCTTTCATGATGTGCTAATATGTAAGCTGCAATTTCTGACATATCATGAGATGAATTCAGAATTCTAAATCCAATGTCGGGATGCCGTTCTATTTCAACTCGTTCTTTCTCTGTAAGCTTCCCAGGTTTATAAAGTATCCTTTCATCGATTGCAATTTTCCCTATATCATGAAACAGCCCAACAACTTTCAGTTTACCTACTTCAATCTCTGATAAGTCTATTGCCTGTCCTATATGCTCGCATATTTCGCTTACTCTTTGAGAGTGTTTTTGTTCCCCAGGGTTCTTTTCATGCAAAGCATGAATTATTGCGGTTATTGTTTTGTCCCGCTGCCCTTCATTCTCAATAATTTTATGTTTATACATATAGTCTTCAGCATTTTGTAAGACTTTCAGAATATCTTCATCCGGTTTTCTCTTTGTCTCCCAACCGAATGCGATACTGACACGAACAGCGTTAACATATTCATCCAAGTATAGCTCTTTTATTCTCTTAACAATTTCTCCTGCCTCTTCTGTTTTAGTTTTTGGTAGCAGAATGACAAATTCATCTCCGCCCCAGCGCGCAACTATATCCTCTGTTCTGCATGCTCTACGAATCGCTGAGGCTGCCTTCAGTAGAAATTCGTCCCCTTTCTCATGCCCAAACGCATCATTAATAAGCTTCAGCCCATTTACATCCCCCATAATGATAGAAATCGGCAGATTACGTTCGGTGTTTAAGCGCTTAAGTTCTTCTTCATAGAATCTGCGATTGTATAATCCTGTTAGCTGATCACGATAGCTTAAATATTCAATTCTATTTTGCCTTTCTTTTTTATCTGTGATATCCCTAAATACCAGAACACCCCCATTAAGGTTACCCTCTGCATCCTTAATTGGTGTAGCATTTTCTTCGATAGGTCTTTCAATCCCATCTTTTGCGATTAGAATTCTGTGATCGGCAAATAGAAAAGGTCTTCCACTGCCAACAATACTTTGTAAAAGATTTTCGCTTTTATCTCTGGTAAATTCATTAATGATATCAAAAACTTCTGTAATTTCTTTGCCGGAAGCTTCCTGTTGCATCCAGCCCGTAAGGTGTTCAGCAACCGTATTTAATAACTCAACCTTGCCCAGTTCATTAATTGAAATAACGCCATCCCCCAGCGATAATAATGTGGTCTTAAATCGTTCTTTTTCCTCTAACATTATATGTTCCATTCGCTTGCGTTCAGATATATCCCTAACAAGTTCCTGTTCCAATTCAGTAACCAAGAATTTGCCTGTTTCCTCGTCATTTTGAAGCTTCTTTTGTCTCTTGTATTTTTGCCAAACGTTTATATAGTTGATAGCAAAAAATACCGCAAAGACAATAACCAATCTATCTTTTTCTATATAGGTTTGGCCGGAAAGAGCAAGAGCTACACTTAACAGGGCTAAAATCAGCAGATTGTACATTGCTAGAAGAAAGGGCTTATGTAAAATAACCGATACGCAGAAAGTTATCAACAGCAGCAACAACGTGTCTGCAACCTGGAACCTATTAACATAGGAAAAGCTAAGTGCAAACAATGTAATACTCAGTAGTAACGTATATACGCTGTAAATAAGGTTCTTGCGGAACCCATTATTTTGATCAGTTATCCCCATACGTGCTAGCTCCTAACCTCTTAGAATTTGTCAAATATCAAAGGATGTTACCATTAAATAATCCCTACTGTCTTTTAGGAAAAGCAACCTGCTTAAGAGTTACGGAACTATATACCCGTTCAGTGAATTCGCCAAATTATATGTAAATCCTTCATTTCGAAGGGACCACTTCAACAAACACAATACTTCCCTGGTACATTCGTCATAGTGCACACCAATTCCACACTAATTCTTATCATAATCCAAGTAACTGAAGCTGTCTATTTAAGCTCGTTCTATTTATAATAGAACTATAACGAACTTACAGGTGCTAAAAAGGAGAATTCATGCAGCAAAATCCAGTCTTAGAACTCACCAACTTAAGAAAGACCATCAAGGGAAAGGAAATTATTAAGGGGGTAGACTTATTACTTTATCCTTCCCAGATTTTCGGGTTTTTAGGTCCTAATGGCGCGGGGAAAACGACGACGATCCGCATGATTGTCGGATTAATTAAGCCGACAGCAGGGTCTGTAACCATCTGCGGTTACTCTGTAGCCCACGATTTTGTGAAAGCCTTGTCAAATGTCGGCTGCATTATTGAGAGTCCCGATATGTACAAATACTTAACAGGGATGGAAAACTTGCTTCAATTTGCTGCCATGGATAAGAGGATAAGCCCACAACGGATAAAGGACGTTGTCGAAATGGTAGGTCTTCAACATCGGGTCAAGGATAAAGTAACTACTTATTCTTTGGGCATGCGCCAGCGTTTAGGAATTGCCCAGGCCATCCTGTCCAAGCCCAAACTTCTAATTCTTGACGAGCCAACAAATGGCCTCGATCCTGCAGGTATCACTGAGTTCAGACATCTGATCCGAAAACTCGCCTATGAAGAAGGAATGGCGGTCTTCGTATCTAGCCATCTACTACTGGAAATTCAGCAAATGTGTGATAGCGTCTCCATCATCAAGCAAGGAAGTGTCATTAAAACCGCTAATATTCAAGACATTTTACATGATGATCGGATAGAGTGGCAATTAAATAACCCCGAGAAAGCGCTTGCGCTTCTCAGGGAACATTGGAATATCGAAGGTGTTCAGTTGAAAAAGAATATCGTCAGCGCTGACATAAGTCAGCACCCTCTTGACAAAATTAACGAATTATTTATTAGAGAAGGCCTAGCGCTTATGTATTGCTCTACAAAGCAACACACTCTAGAAGATTTATTTTTAGACCTTACGGAGGGTGATGAAATTGTTTAGGCTGATTGAAAATGAAGTCATAAAGATGATTTCAAAGAAACGACTGATGTTTGTCCTGGCTATTCTTGTTGTGCTGATCTCGGTCTTTGCTTATGGTCAAAATCAAACCCTAGAACGAACGAAGGCCCAACTCACTCAACGTATGGGAATTTCAGCCACTGATGACTGGCGCAAGCTGGCTAATCAGCAGTTAATCGATATGAAGAACAGGCTCGACAGCCCGTATATGGACGAGACCCGTAAATCCTCAAGCAGGGTACGAATGGAACAACTCCAATATAACCTTGATAATAATATTAACCCACTTGAACAGTCTGCCGCGAAATTTACGACCAAATTCATGGAACAAGCTATTTTCTTGTTTTTGCCCCTTTTGATCATTATGCTGTCGGCTGATATGGTTTCAGGGGAGGCCTCGAGCGGAACGATCAAACTTCTGCTGGTCAGGAACGTACCTAGGTGGAAAATCCTGCTCAGTAAATATTTAACACTGGTAATTCTAGAGATTATAGTTGTCGCCGCCGCCTTTGTTATATCGGTGATTATTTCTGGATTCTTCTTTGGCTTCGGTGGATGGCTAACCCCAGTGGCAACCGGCTTCAAAGTCCTAGCAGGGAAATTAGACTCCACGGGTGTTCGAAACGTCCCCCAGTGGCAATATGCGCTCATGGTTTATTCCTTAGCATCTTATGTTGCCGTCGTTGTAGGCACTATCTCGTTTATGATCTCCATCCTCGTCAAAAGTACGGCCGCCTCTATTGGTATTATTATGTCCACCCTAATAGCCGGAAATTTTCTCAGTTTCTTTCTCTCTGATTGGAAGATAACTCGCTACATGTTCATGGTCAATATGCGGCTCACGGATTATTTATCGGGCTCTTTCCAACCGATTGATGGGATGAATATGCTTTTCTCTGTCACAGTCCTTCTGGGATGGGCTATCGCTTCAATCGTCATTAGCTTTGTCTATTTTACAAAACAAGATATCCTCGTCTAAGGAGAATATATTATGTTGAAAAAAAGTATGTGGTACTCAATTCTTATGATTGCCTTTGTTGGCTTCATCGTTTTAGCAACGGGTTTTTATCAGGCGATTATGGTCACAACGCAGGTCAATTCTCAGCCTTCAACTCAATCCGAAACTCCTCAAACTCCACTAGCATCACCAAAACCATCTTCCAAAAGCTCTAACTTTAATATGCTCATCCTCGGTGACTCTGTCGCTAAAGGTACGGGCGATGAAAAGAGCAAGGGGTTTTCAGGTTATCTACCAGAACTTTTCAAAAAAAACACCCCTAAAGAGATCCTCGTCACTAACGCTGGAATAGACGGACTTGAAAGCATTGGTCTTTTGGAACAACTCCAAAGCAGGAAATTGGAGAAAGCCATCGCAGATTCAGACTTCATCTTGGTCTCTATCGGTGGAAATGATATCAGGAGCATTCTTACCCTAAACACGCTCGCAAAGGACGATGCGTTTAAAGTTCGACAAGACAACTATCTTGGCAATTTAAAACAAATGCTAAAAGCCCTAAGAACTACCAACCCTACTTCTACCTTAATTTTTCTAGGGCTTTATAACCCCTATGAGAAGTTAACCGGCGCCGAAGATACCAGGCTCTTGAATACCTGGAACTATAATACCCAACTACTCGTTGAGGAAGATGGGCGAGCAATCTTTATACCAACCCACGACCTGTTGAAGTATAATCTTGATCGTTTTCTTGCCAAGGATGGCCTACACCCGAATTCTGCAGGATATCAAGCCATCTCCAATAGAATCAGTAAATCTGTGGAAATGGTCATTACTGTACCTATACCCTAATCTGGAGGATGATGTGTTACAGAAGACTAAAAGCAGACCCAAAAGGGTCTGCTTTTAGTCTTCTGTTTTAATAATTTAGCTATTTAATATTTTCTTAGCAAACTCATCTTGGAAATCTGTGATAAAAGGCACCCCAGTCTCAAGTTCCGTCTCGCGATTAGCTGAGGAAATATCCGTTCGAGCAATTTGGCTTAGTGAGAACTTGCGGGCACCTGCCATAAACTGTTGCAGTCCACCCGCTAGTTTATCCGCTAAAGTCCAGACAGCAATCGCGCCGTAAGGGATCTTCTTCATAGCATCCGCACCTATCTTGGTTTGGATGTCATGGTAGCCTGCAAAAATTTCTTCCGCTTTGGAGCCATGTTCTAGTACGCTCTTAGGTAAGGAATCCCAGTTCCCACTCAAAATATCTCTGCGGTCGGGGTTAAGGGCCCCTTCGATGTTCGCTCCGACAAATGCAGGGATCATCATACCTCTACCCATACACACTAATTTAGTGAACGGCGCGCCCAAGGATAAGGCTTTGAAGATGTGGTCTTCTCTTGCTAACCCACCAGCAAAAGCCATATCGACCACCTTATGTCCTTTGGCCGCCAAGATACTAGCATACTCGTGAGCTTTTGCATGGAGAAGGAGAGAGGGAACACCCCAAGTTTCCATCATGTTCCAGGGGCTCATGCCTGTACCACCACCGGAGCCGTCAATCGTCAATAAATCGAGCTGTGCGTTTGTGGCTAATTTAATGGAGGCCGCTAATGCTTCCATACCGTATGCGCCAGTTTTCAACGAGATTCGTTTATAACCTAAGCCTCTAAGGTATTCAACTGATTTCATGAAATCTGCACGGACTTCATCGTAATTGGCAAGGTCTGTATACCCTAGGCGACTGTGGCGCGCAAATGTTTTCAGGGCACCATTATTAAAAGCCGCCTGCACTGCTGGTTTGCTCGGATCAGGGTCAACGACATACCCTCTATTTTGTAGGAAAAGAGCGTAATCTAAACTATTAACCTGGATTTCCCCGCCAATATCTTTAGCGCCTTGTCCCCACTTCAATTCGAGGATAACATCATTACCATATTTTTCAATAATGTATTCAGCGACTCCGTTACGAGTATCCTCAACATTCATTTGGACGATAATAGCACCATAGCCATCATAATAATTGAGATAGGTTTGAATCCGACGGTCCAATTCTGGAGCCTTAATAATTTTCCCGTTTTCCAGAACAGACTCTTTATCGACTCCGACAACATTTTCGCCGACAACAATAGGGAACCCTACTAATGCAGCACCAATAGCAAAGGAATCCCAGTATTTTGCAGCAATAAAGGTTGAACCCAAGGCACCCGTCATAATGGGCACTCTGACCTTGGTTTTAATTTGGCCGCCAAATTCTGTTTCAGTACTGACATTTGGAAAGATACAATCGTCGGCACTATTAGTTAAGCCGCCAGGAACCCCATATGCCCCATAATTAAATCCCTGAACCCTCAGAGAATTATAGTTAACTCCCACATGAGTTGTGTTGGCGCTTCCCGCAGTGACTGTACCAAAATCCCGAGGATAGAGCATTTTTCTGCCCTTGAGGCTAGACATCCAGTTTTCGCACTTTCCTTGGCAATCCGCTCGACATAGGGTGCAAAGTCCTGATTCGCTTGGGTTTCCGCGATTTACTGTTCCCAGTGCATCATTTGCTTTTGGCCATTGAATCATTGTGAATTCCTCCCTAATTTTAAGAAAAAGAGTCGTCTATCTGTAAATGATACTACTTTGGGGACGAAGATTCATCTAGATTTCACATGTATTCATAATACTTAGTAATTTGCATGCTTATCTTTCTTTGCGATCATTGTTATGGCGGTATTGATGTCGTTGGTGAATTAGTTGATGAACAATGTTCATCTGGCTTCCTTCTTACCATCAAGGTCTAGGAACTTTAACTATTCGATATGATATATTAAACTGCAACAATAACGAAAATAATTTAAAACATTTTTAAAGGAGTAATTACTCTATGTATCGAATAGTAATTTATGAAACTTAACAAATCGGAGCTGATTAATATTCAAAAACATAAAAAAGCGTTTGTCGGTGGAATTGTAATTCTACTATTGGGGTTTTTCTTTTTTCAGTGGTGGTCTAAAGTTCAGTCAGTGCCCGCCTATTCCGTGCAGAAACAAGATTATGTGCCCTCTCTGCTTCTGAGTGGCGAAATTATTCCTGAGTCCAGCATGTTATTATCCGCTCAAGCCACCGGTACCGTGGTGAAAACCCTTGTAGAAAAGGGAAATCAGGTTAAGAAAGGACAACTCATAATACAACTAGACGATCAACAGGCTCGTTTCGCGCTCGACCAGGCCAAAGGGGCTGTGGAGATTGCCCGCTTAAACCTAAAGAAAGCTGAGACTGTGAACCTAGAAGGGGCCCGCCTAACTATTGTTGAGATGGATCTTGCCGTTGAACAAGCCCAACGCGACTTTGAGCGTACACAATCCCTGGCACAAGTCGGCGCAGTCAGTCAGCAGGAACTAGAACTGGCTGAACAAGTTCTAAAATTAGCCCAAGAACGTGCACGCTCCGCCAAAGTATCCCTGGAAAACCTCCAGAACAACGACAAGGCTAGTCTGGCTGTGCTGCAAAAGGAACTACAACAGCGTCAGCTAGATCAGTCCAATAAAGAACTCTTGGTAGAACAGTATAAGGTGTTAGCTCCCGTAGACGGACAAATTCTAGGGTTATTTTCTGTTCAAGGAGAACTGGTACAAACAGGCAGCAAAGTAGCCACTATTTCTTCCAGTCAGCGTAGTCGGGTACGGATTAAACCTGACCAACGCTATGCGGATCTGGCCTCCATTAATAATCTTGCCCAAATTTGGATCCCCACCAATCTTGCCTTAAAGTGGCCCGCAGAGGTGGTTTACACTGAGCCGTCCGGCAACTCCGATCAGGGATCTTTGACCGCAGAATTGAGTCTGGAGGAGAATGTTCCAGAGCTCTATCCTGGCCGCCTAGTATCTGTCCAGTTGCTTGGTGCCCTTGAAAAACAGGCAATCATTGTAGCTGACGAATATTTGACGGTGCTTGAAGGCAAAAGTGGTGTGTGGGTTGCAAGCCTTGACAGAGCCCATTTCATACCCTTAAAAGTTGGACTGCGGACCCCTGCTGGAGTCGTAATCCTGTCTGGACTAAACGAAGGCGACCTGGTCCTTGAGCCTGCAAACTTAAAAGAATACCAAAAAATCGCCCCACAAATCAAAGGAATTGATACTAATGCAAAATAGCCTTACGTTCGAGTCTAGCCTAGCCCGTCGCTTCTTAGAAGAAAACAAAGGGCAAACCCTACTAATTGTTCTGGGGATTGCCATAGGGGTAGCCGTGATGGTCTTTCTCACTGCCCTAATTGATGGGTTGCAAGCTGACCTTATTCAGAAGACCGTGGGCAAATCTCCACACATCGTCATGACGAGCGCTGAAGGAGGGTCGCAGCA
>MCHG01000051.1_pt1 | contig 98189 bp, 84 predicted proteins | sample 787351 | NCBI WGS metagenome assembly MCHG01 (sample SAMN05430296, study PRJNA330682) | permafrost metagenome | biome: Cold desert; feature: permafrost; material: soil; isolation source: enrichment culture inoculated with soil incubated with H2/CO2 at 20 degrees... ... | reverse complement strand
CCACCCCCCCACCCGATGAATTTCTCACCGCCCCAGTTGCCCCCGGAATGCCAGACCTCGGCCTGACCGCAAGCACCGGCGCCCAGTTCGCAGGCTCAGGTTCGATTGACGCTTCAGTGGCTGATGAGGGCTCCGGGTGCCTCATCAGCCACGTCGGGAGTCTTTGGGGCCTCCGCGTTGTTCACCTGATCGTCGGCAAGGCAGCCATGCCCACCGTCGCGAAGGAGTAAGCATGGCTCGAAAGATCTACAACGCAGCGATCGTCGATGTCCCATTCGATGGCGGGCTCTGCCAGCACGCAGCCGAATGCGTCCGGGGGATGCCCGCAGTGTTCGACACCAAGAAGCGGCCCTGGATCAACCCGGCCAACGCAGACACCGCCGAACTCGCCGCCCAACTCGCCGACGAACTGGTCGTCTTCACCCACACTGAGGTGGAGCCCGCCTTCGAAGGACAGGGCGTCGGCTCGGCCATCGCCGGATATGCCCTTGCCCAGCTCAAAACCGACGGCACCCGCAAGGCCCTCGCGCTCTGTCCGTTCATCAAGGGCTGGATCCAGCGCCATCCCGAATACCTCGCGATCACCTACGGGGCCAAGACCGAGTAGGCCAGAGATACCCACCTGGTCTGAGAACACCACCACCCGCAGCGCACACCAGCCCGCACCAATCGGCGGCGCAGCTCAGCCCACCGCCTTGGTGATCAGCGCCCGGACCGCCTTCTCCACCGCCGGGGTGAACTCGAGAATCGCGTAGTCAGTGGGCCAAAGCCGGCCATCGTCGAGGGCGGCAACATCGTTGAAGCCGAAGGTGGCGTAGCGCGCGCCGAACTTGGCCGAGGCCTTGAAGAAACACAACGCCTTGCCGCCCTTGGAATAGGCCGGCATGCCGTACCAGGTCTTGGGCTCAAGGTCGGGGGCCACTTCGATGACGATCTGATGGAACTTCTCGGCCAACTCGCGATCACTTCCGCTCAGCGCCGCGATCGCGTCCAGAACTCCCTGGAGCGCCTGCTCGCGCTTGGCCGCAGCGCTCGCGTTCTTCTTCTCGGCGCGAAGCTCGCCAGCCCGGGCCTGCACCGCGGCCTGCTCGGCCGCCGAAAGGCCGCCGCTCTTGGCGTCCGCCATGGATTCCTCGCTCCCACACTCGCCTCGTCGCAGTGTTGCCCTCAGGCTAACCGGATGCACCTGCCGACGGCGGGGGTGTGGGTAGTTGGTGCACTCCAAGGCATGGGCGGTAGCAGTCGGCTCGGGACGCGTTGCCCGTGGCGAACCGGTGCACCTGGTTGCAATCGCCAAGGAATGCTCAGTGGTGGAAGGCCGCGCCGGGGCGCCCCTCTTTCGGCATCGGGCCGGTCAGGCGATCCAGATAGTCCACTGAGTCACGCAGCGAGTCCATCAGCCGGTCGGCCAGATCCATCGAAAGTCCGTTGCGGACCACGATTCGCTGCACGATCTCATCACTGAGATCGGCGGGCATCGGGTAGGCCGGCACCATCCAGCCACGCTGGCGCAGCTGGGCAGAAAGGTCGTGCAGATCCCACTTGTCGGTGTAGCCCAGGCGCTGCCGCCAGGCGAACACCGGAATGTCGCTGCCGTCGCTGAGCAACTCGAAGGCGTCCAGCTTCGCGATTTCGCCGGACAGATACTTCGCCACGTCCTGGCAGGCCTGCTGCACCGCGGTGAAACCGTCGCGACCCAAGCTCAGGAAGTTGTAGTACTGCAACAGCACCTGGGCACCCGGTCTGGAGAAATTGAGTGCCAAGGTGGGCATCTCCCCGCCCAGATAGGAGACCCGAAAGATCATGTCTTCGGGTACGGCCTCCTCGTGGCGCCACACCACCCATCCGACGCCGGGGAAGACCAACCCGTACTTGTGGCCGCTGGCATTGATCGATACCACCCTCGGCAGGCGGAAATCCCAGGCCAGCTGGGGTTGCAGGAAAGGCGCAACGAACCCGCCGGAGGCCGCATCGACATGGATCGGCACATCGAAGCCGACCTCAGCCTGGATTCGGTCGAGCGACGCCGCGATCTCGGCCACCGGCTCGTAGCTGCCGGTGTACGTGAGGCCCATGATGGCCACCACCCCGATCGTGTTTTCGTCCACGTAGCTGGCCAGGTCGTGACCGTCCAGCAGCAGATGTTCGGCACTGACCGGGACGTAGCGAGGCTCCACCTCGAAGTAATTGGCGAACTTCTCCCAGCACACCTGGACGGCCGAACTCATCACCAGGTTCGGCCGGTCGGTGGGTTTACCCGCATCCCGGCGAGCCTGTTGCCAACGCCGCTTCAGGGCCAGCCCGGCCAGCATCGCCGCCTCCGAGGACCCCACCGTCGAGGTGCCCAGCGCGCCCTTGGCCGAAGGTGCGTGCCACAACTGCGCCAGCAGCCGCCAGCAGCGCTCCTCGATCGCCGCAGTGGCTGGGTATTCATCCTTGTCGATGAGGTTTTTGTCGACCGTCTCGGCGTAGAGGCGCTGCGCCATCGGGTCCATCCAGGTGCCGACAAAGGTCGCCAGGTTGAGTCGGGCATTACCGTCAAGCATCACCTCGTCATGAATCACCTGGTAGGCGGTCTCGGGCGCCATGCCGTGCGCAGCCAAGGAATGCCCCACCCGGGGTTTCGCCTCAGCAGGACGACTGAACAGCGGGCTGACTTCTTCCCCGGCCTGTCTGCGGTGAGCCATGTCGCCAGGCTAGCCGCAGCCACCGTCCATTCGAAGGCCAGTGGGCGAAGGGGCCGGCCAGCTCCTCCTGCTGCGCCGCCCCTCTTCGAGCAGGCAGGCTCCACTTGCCGCCGTCGGGTAGCCGAGCTAACCTCCAAAGCAGGAACCGAGCGGTTCCCCAGGGTTGCAACTCGTCAGAGGCAAGGCCTGAGCCATTCCTTTGGCTTGCCTTGCGCAAATCCGGGGCGGCTCGGGCCTTTTTTGCTTTTCGGCCCTGAACACCGTCGTTCGAAGGAGCTCGTGATGACCCCAACCACTCCGTTCCCGCAGGGCTTTCTGTGGGGCGGCGCCACTGCGGCCAACCAGATCGAGGGCGCCTACCGCGAGGGCGGCAAGGGCCTGTCCATCCAGGACGTCATGCCCAAAGGCATCACCTCGCCACCCACCGAAGTCCCCACCGTGGACAACCTCAAACTGGTGGGCATCGATTTCTTCCATCGCTACGCCGAAGACATCGCCCTGTTCGCCGAGATGGGGTTCTCGGTGTTCCGTCTCTCCATCGCCTGGAGCCGAATCTTCCCCAATGGTGATGACGAAACTCCCAACGAAGAGGGGCTGGCCTTCTACGACAAGGTGTTCGACGAGTGCGCCAAGCACGGCATCACCCCACTGGTCACCCTCTCGCACTATGAAACCCCACTAAACCTCACCCAGAAATACAACGGCTGGGTGAGCCGGGAGCTGATCGGGCTGTACGAGCGCTACGTCCGAGTCGTCTTCGAGCGGTACCGCGACAAGGTCGAATATTGGCTGACCTTCAACGAAATCAACTCGATCCTGCACTTCCCACTGATGAGTGGTGGCATCGGCACCCCCAAGGAGCAGCTCACTAAGTCCGACCTCTTCCAGGCCGCTCACCACGAGCTGGTCGCCAGCGCCTTGGCCACCCGAATCGCCCACGAGATCAACCCGGACGCAAAAGTCGGCTGCATGGTGATTGCCGCCCCGGTCTACCCGCTGACCCCTGACCCAGCTGATGTGATCGCAGTGATGGACACCGATCACGCAAACCTGATGTTCTCCGATGTGCACACCCGCGGCGCCTACCCCGGCTACGCATTGCGCTACTTCGACGAGCACGACATCGACCTCGACATCACCGATGAAGATCGCCAGCTCCTGACCAACACCGTGGACTTCGTCTCGTTCAGCTACTACATGAGCTTCTGCGAGACCGCTGATCAGGCCAAGAAGATCGCCGGAGCGGGCAATCTGCTCGGCGGTGTGTCGAACCCTTACCTGGCAGCCAGCGAGTGGGGCTGGCAGGTTGACCCGCGCGGCCTGCGGGTGGTGCTCAACCAGTTCTGGGATCGCTGGCGCAAGCCGCTGTTCATTGTGGAGAACGGGTTGGGCGCCAAGGACCAACTGGTCGAGGTGGACGGCGAACCCACCGTCATCGACGACTACCGAATCGCCTATCTCAACGACCACCTCTATCAGGTGGGAGAGGCGATCAAGGACGGCGTCGAGGTGCTCGGTTACACCTCCTGGGGCCCGATCGACTTGGTCTCGGCCAGCACTGCGCAAATGAGCAAGCGGTACGGCTTCATCTACGTCGACCGTGATGACGATGGCTCCGGCACCCTGAACCGGTATCGGAAGAAGTCCTTCGGCTGGTATGCCGAGGTGATCGGCAGCAACGGGGGCAGCCTGACCGCGCCCTGACCGCGTTCTGACCGCTGACTGAACCCCCGAGCCGCGACGGCCCGACACTTTTCCGGTGTCGGGCCGTTGCCCATTCGTCAGGTCGGGGCACTGCGTATTCGTGGGGTTGGAGCGGTTCCCAGGCGTGGGGTCGACTCAGCCCAACTGGACGCCCGCCTCGGCCAGCGCGTCCAGCACGACGTGCAGCACCACTGCGCTGTGGGCGAGGCGACGATCCCGTTCGGCGAGGTCGAGGGCACCGATCAGCTGCTCGAAAGCGACGAACTCGGCATACATGCGGTGCGGGTGCACCGGCAGGTCTACCCTCAGGTCTTCGACCCCGGGCCTGGTCAGCACCCACGGACCACAGGCATTGGGCGGGGCGTCCATCACCAAGGTGCCGGCATCGCCTTGGATGAGCTGCCGGTTGGGCGTCGCCGAATCCTTGGCTGCCACACATACCGCCTTGCAGTGGCCGTAGTCGAGCACCAGGACGCCAGAGGCGTCGATACCGCGCTCGGTGTTGGCCCAGTAGCGCGCACTCAGCGGCGCACCCAGCAGCCCCACCACGAAGTGGACGTTGTAAATGCCCAGGTCCATCAGCGCCCCACCGCCGGCAGCCGGATCGAAGGCCGGCTGGATCACCCCGCGGCGGAAGTCGTCGTAGCGCGAGGAGTACTGGGAGTAGCTGGTCTGGATCAGCTTCACCGCGCCGAGGGTGGGTAGATGGTCGGCGATCGCGGCGTAGTTGGCCTGGTATTGGTTGCTGATCGCCTCGATCAGCATCAGGCCGCGTTGACTGGCTATCACTCGGAGTTCGTTGAAGTCGGCAAGGCTCGTGGTGAACGGCTTCTCGCAGATCACGTGCTTGCCGGCCAGTAACGCCTGCCTGCTGAACTCGTAGTGCAGTTGGTTCGGCAGCGCGACATAGACCGTATCGACCCCGGGATCGGCCAGGCATTGCGCGTAGTCGGTGTAGGTCTTGGCGATGCCGAAGGATGCCTGGAGCGCGGCCAGCTTCTGCGGGGAGCGGGCAAAGATGGCGGCCACCTCCACCCCGTCCAGTTCGGCGGCGAAGGAGAGGAACTCGGCGACGATCTTGCCGCTGCCCAGGATGGCGAGCTTCATGACACCATCCTCGCTGATCGCGGCGGCGGTTGGTGGGTGAGGCTGCGGGCGCCGGAGGTCGGTCAGCGAGGCTGCGGGCGTCAGAAGTCGGCACGGCTGGAGCTGTGGCGGCTCGGCCCGTCCGGCACTGGGAACCGCGGCTGCCCTCGGCGATCCGTGCGCAGAAGACCGATGTGCGTGGTGGCTCCGGTGCCTGGCGGCGGATCAACCCGGGCGGGCGACGGCCAGGTATCGAAACCGCTGGGGTAGACCGTCGGTGCGGGTGCGGGCGGCCCACTTTCCGAAGCCTGAATAGGCATTTGTCAAGGTATTTCGCGCTCCTGGGGACGGTCTCGGAGTTATCCACAGATTCGCTTGCCTGTTCGAATAGGGGCCGTTGTGGTGAGATTATTGGGGCATGGAAACCGACGTTCTACTCCCGGCCGGCGAGGCGCTGGCCGAGATCGAGCGTCTGCTTGATCGGGTCGATTCGCGGCGTTGCGGGGTTGATGCGAAGGTGCGCCTGGATTGGGTGCGGGCGGCGCGACGGGTGAATGGTCGGGTGCAGGCCTTGGCCAGCGTGTTGGTCGGTGAGGCGGATCGGGCCCAAGCTGCCGAACGCACCAGCGGGACACCGTTGTCCTCCTGGTTGGGCATGGGCGAAACCCTGTCTCGTCGCGAGGCTGCCGGGGCTGTGGCGCAGGCGAAGGCGCTCAGCGCACACCCTGAGGTGAGCGAGGCCGCGGTGCGCGGCCGGGTCGGCGCTGGCCAGGTGCGAGCGATCACCAGGGTGTTGGATGGGTTGGCACCCCAGCTGGATAGCTCCCAGCAAGCGGCAGCTGAGCGGGTCATGGTCACGATGGCCACGCACCTCGATGCCGAGCAACTGGCAAAGTCCGCTGGAACGGTGCTGGCTGAGGTGGCTCCCAGCGCCGCTGACGAGCTCCTGGAGACCAAGCTGCAGCGCGAGGCGGAAGCCGCCCAGCGGGCGCGCTCATTGCGCTTCTTCCACGAGGGAGCTTCGGTGCGTTTCGATGGTTCACTGCCGCGATTGGAGGCCGAGACCTGGATCGCCCAACTCGATGCTCACGGCGAGGCGGTGCGGCGTACTGCGATTGAAGCCCGCGATCCCGGGCTGGAGCTGACCACCGCCGAACAGCGGCGGGCAGACGCTTTGATCTCCTCGATTCAGGCCGCCGCAAACAGCAAGCCAGCAGCGGGAGTGGGCACTGCGCGGGTGATCGTGAAGCTCGACTACCAGCGCCTGCGTGACCAGGCAGCTGCCGCCGGCGTGATCGGTGAGGATCAACCACTTTCGGCCGGCGAGCTACGACGCGCCTGCTGCGACGCCGAGGTGATCCCGGTGGTGCTGAATGGTGACTCCGAAGTACTCGATGTGGGCCGCTCGTCCCGGCTGGTCACCCCGGCCATCCGCACCGCGCTGATCGCTCGCGACGGCGGTTGCGCCTTTCCTGGCTGCCACGTGCAGCCGGGCCGTTGCGAGGCTCACCACATCGAGCCGTGGTGGGCTGGCGGAGCGACTTCGCTGGCCAATCTCACCCTGCTCTGCCACAGCCACCACGGGTTGGTCGAACCGGCCAAGTTCGGACTGCGCGATCAGTGGCAGGTCGAGATCGCCGACGACGGATTGCCGCAGTTCATTCCCCCCGCCCGGTACGACCGGGAGCGAAAGCCACTTCGACATCAGCGGCACTCACCACCAGACGGGTCCCTCAGCATTGAACGGGCACCCCGGCCAGAAGCAGTGGCAGTCCGGCGAGGTGCGCAGGAAGTCAGACTGGGAGCAGGCGGGACCAGGCCCGCAGCGGAGAAGGGCGAAGCCAGGCCCGGAACAGAGCGCGGCCGAGCGCCGGTCAGTGCAGCCGGGATGAGAGACGCCCTCAGCTGCACCTGCTGAGGAGAACACTCAAGGAGCCCCCGTCAGTAGAGCGCCACTCAGTAGAGCGCCACTCAGTACAACGCCCGTCAGCACAACGCCACTCAGCACAACGCCCGTCAGTAGAGCGCCAGACGCTGGACGTCCAACACCTCGCGCACCGGGGCCTTCTCGGCCCGGCCGCCGCCCGGCTTGGTTTCGATCTGACGGGTGAAGGTGTCTACCGGCTTCGACGAGTCGCGCAGGTCGTAGTAGGTCTTCACCACCTGGTCATAATCAGCCAGGGATTCGTGAACGTTCTCCAGCAGTGGATAGGTGTCGGTGGCCACCGTGATCTCGCGCGGCAGCCGCGGCTTCAGCGCTGGCTCCTGAGCGGGATGGCCCACCAGCACACCCACCAACGGGAAGGTACGCAGCGGCAGCTTCAGCGCATCAATCAGGAGCTTGGAGTCGCCGCCGATGCTGCCCAGATACACCGTGCCCAGTCCGAGGCTTTCGGCAGCCACCACCAGGTTCTGAGCCGCAATCAAGGTGTCCTCCACACCTTGGAGGAACAGCGCGGTCGACTCCAACACCCGCACCTCTACGCCGGCCTCCTCACGGATCCGGGCGTTGCGGTACAGGTCGACGACGAAGATGAGCAACTCTCCGCGATCCCCGCCAACGTAAGGCTGCCCGGAGGCTTCGTAGACCGCTTGCCGGATCGCCGGATCGACCACCCGAATCACCGTCCGCTGCTGATAGAAGCTGCTGGTGGGGGCTGCGGTCACGACTTCCATCAGAGTGTCGAGCACCTCCGGCGCTACTGGATCTGCCGTGAAGGCCCTGATCGTGCGGTGGTTCAGCTGAGTGCGGATGGTGTCGTTGCTGGGCACAGTTCTCCTGCAGATGAGACGCAAATGGTGGGTTTGGTCAGGTTACGCCCACGACTGAGGCTCCCAGCGTCGGTCCGCGAGCGCCGGCAGGGCACACTGTGGGTGTGGAAATCGAAATCGGCGAAGACATGATCCGCCTCGGCCAGCTCCTCAAGTTCGCCAACGTGGTTACCGACGGCGGCGAAGCCAAGGCCCTGCTCGCTGACGACGCGGTTCGCGTTGACGGCGAAACCGAGACCAGGCGCGGACGTCAGGTGCAGGTCGGTTCCCTGGTCGAAATCAACCTCGGCCACACAGTGGTGTCACTCAAGGTCGTGCGCTGAGCGCTGGGCCCCGCGAGGCTCACTTACCCAGAAACTCCCGCCAGCGCGTCACCTCGCGACGGGACTGATCCAGGCCGGCATCGAAAGCGGCCTGCAGCTGGGCCACGTCCTTGGTGCCGTTGGCGATCCTCATCTGCTCCGGCGCAAACAGGTAGGCCTGCCCGGACGCCTCCAGATCGAACAGCTCCTCACGGGTGCGGTTGTAGTTCAGATGGCGCACCCGCAACGCCTCGGCAGCGGCTGGGTAGCGGCGGAAGTAGCTGTTGAACAGCCACGGTGAGGCCGGGCGTCCCTTCACATAGGCACGCTCCTGAGTGAGCACCACGAAGAACTTGGTGAAACCGTCGGCCTTGGCCGCGTCCAGCGCGATGCCACCGGAAGGGCCCAGCGCACCGTCCACATAGACATGGCCGTCCAGGTGCACCTTCGGCATGATCATCGGCATCGTCGAGGATGCCCGGACGCGGCGCACCAGATCGGTCAACGTCGGCACGTCCTCCTTGGTCCAGTAGACGGCGCGGCCGGTGTCGCACTCGAAGCCGCCGATCCGCAACTGGGCCGGATTCGCGGTGAAAGTGTCGAAGTCCAGCGGCAGCACCTGGCCCGGCTCGGAGGTCTGCTCATAGATGTATTCAGCGTTGAACATGCCTTTGCCGCGCAGAAAGGTGCTCAGATTGCCGAAGTTCGGATCGGCAGCGAACTCCACGAACGACCTCTTCGCCCGGTCCGGGTCATGCGAAAGGTAGTTCACCAGGTTGCTCGAACCAGCCGATATTCCAGCCACCCAATCGAAATGGATGCCCTGCTCCAGCAGCATCTGCACCACCGCAGCGGTGTAGGCCACCCGCATGCCGCCACCCTCGAAGATCAGCGCTACGTCCTCGACATTGCTGGCAATCTCTTCGGGCATCGGCTTCCTTTCGGGGTCTGTTTCGCACTGTAGTTGCACCACCAATGTGGACGCGGCGGTGCTCAGTCCCGGCAACTCGGATCAGGATCAGCGGCTCCGAAGCAGCTTGTGGTCCGCAACCGTCTTTCCGCACAGATAGTCGACACTGCCTTGGACGGTCTCTGGCGCCCACAACACCCGGAAGTGGTCGTAGCCGCTGGTGGCCACGATCTCGGCACCCGGCCAGTGTTCGGCCAAACGCCCGGCCGAATCCGTGGGTGCCTCCTGGTCGCCACCGTCATAGATGAAGAGAGCTTCGGGCAGGTCGGTTGAACTGTCGGCGATCAACTGCGGCACGTCGTAATCGGCCATCCGAAGGCCGTGTCGTCGGTCGGCATAGAGCTGCACCAGCCGCACCGTCTGCGGACCCCACCCCAGGCGCCGGGTCAGGTAGGAGATTTGATCGGCACCGGTCACCGACGGCGACACCAGCACCACGCGGGACGGCCTTACCCGGCCGGACGCGATCGCCACGCCGGCCGCCATGGCCCCGGCCGAGTGCGCCAAGACGGCCTCGACCTCGCCGACCTGAGCGCCGACCGCTTCCACCGCGTCCACCAGATCGGCGATCGAGGAGTGGTGACGTCCGTAGCGTCCCGGCGCCGATTCGCCGTGGGAGGGCGCATCCCAGGCAACCACCCGGAAACCGGCTGCGACCAGGGGTTCGACGTAGACACTCAACTGCTGCCACCACCCCGACCAGCCGTGCACCAGCAGCACGGTGGGTCCCTGTCCCCAACTCAGCACGTTCAACCGGCGGCCGTCGATCGCAACTTCCAGCGGCGTGCCCGGGGGCAATCCGCGGTCCCGACGGCTCAACGGCGGCGCCGGTGGCACCCGGAACCAGATCCGCAATCCGGCGCGTCCGCTCAGATGTGGAGCCACCCATTCGCCCAGCCTGAAGCCGGCGCGAATCAGGGCCAGTGAGGCTTCACCGCCGAGCGCGGACACCCGATGCCGCGCCAACCAGGCGCGGGTCGACTTCACCATGGTGGCGGACACGACCCTCCTCAGGACAACAACCGGCGACCAGCGACCGCGGGCAACTGTCTGAAACTGTCTGAAACTGCTTGGAACTGCCATTCTCAGCTCGTCCAGGCATGCCTACAGAAATTGATCACCTAGTGAAATACTCGCCAACCCGATCCTACGACTGCGAGCCGCTACAGCCAGCGCCGCTGTTTCAGCAACCCCAGCAGGTGATCGATCACGGCATCATCCATGCGCAGGCCGTTGTGTTCGTACTCGTTGGTGACCCAGGTGCGGCAATCGGGCAGCAAGGCTGCGGTCTCCATCGAGAACTCGTGGGGCACATAGGCGTCGGCGTAGTACACCGACGCCGCCACCGGGACGTCAGCTTGAGCCAGGCGATCGGGGAAGTAGAGCTGGTTCCACTCGTGCGCCGCGATCACCTCGGCCACTTCGGCGAAGGCACGCAACTCGGTGTCCTCGGCGAAGACCGAGCTGTGAATGTGCTCCCCGCCCAGCAACGTGACATCGGCGCGAACCCGATCGGGCATCGTGCGTTGCGCCGACCAGCGCGTGGCCACCCCATCGGCATAACTGGATTCGTGCAACACCGCATACAGCGGATTGCGTCCCTCGAACGGCATGGCCGCAGCCAGATCGTGGGTGAACGCGGACGACTCGTGGTTCAACCCCACCAAGTTGTGCAGCGCCTCGGCCCCGCCCTGCATGCCCAGCCGATGGCCGATGGTGCGGAAGCGGTCGGGCGAGACCACGTCACCGTTGGGCACAGTGATTTCGCCGCGGAGGCAACGGGCCGACAACTCCCGCACCCGCTCACGGTCACCGGGAAAGCGGCGGTAGTAGGCCTCGGACTTGTCGATCATGATCTGCCAGGTGAGCGCGTATACGTCATCGACCGGACGGCCAACCGCGCTCAGCCCGCCAGTGATCACCGCCCCGGCCAGCGACTCGGGGTGCACGCTCAGGTAATGCAGACTCGTGAAGCCACCGAAGGACTGCCCCAACACGGTCCACTTCTGGGCACCCAGCGCCTGGCGTACCAACTCGGCGTCGTTGACGATTTCGTCAGCGCGCAGATGAGTGAGGTAGTCGGCCTGCTCTGCGATGTTGCGTCCGGCCAGCGGCCCGGTTACCTGGGCCTGCCGACGTCCGTCCACGGCTGCGACCCGCGCTCCCACCGGGGTGGAGCGCCCGGTGCCACGCTGGTCGAGCATCACCACCTGGTATTCGCTCAGCACCCGGTTCAGCCAAGGCGGATTGCCCTTGGTGGGACGGGGCGCCTCGTGGCCAGGGCCGCCCTGGAGAAATACCAGGTAGGGCAAGTCGCGCCCACCTTCGGCGGTGACCACCCGGGCGAAAACTTCGATCGTGGCGGCGGCCGGATTCGCCTGGTCGAGCGGGGCGTCCAAGGTGAGGTTGGTGATGGTCAAGCCAGGCAGGGATTCAGTGGTCGTGCGCACGAGTCTCAGGTTATGCCTGGTCACAGCCTGCCTCGATCCGCGACCGAGGGGCACCGTACTTTTTCGGGCTTTGCCAAACAGCAACTTGCGGTGTCAGTAGCTTGGCGACATGACCAGTGAAGGCACCGACACCAGCCGCTTCGGAAGCGACCCCACAGGCGTTTGGGCTGCGGCCGATTGCACTGCCGAAACCGAGTGGCTGAACGCCACCAACCCCTCGGTTCTGAGAACGAACCAGCGAGCCTGGGAGCGGGCAGTGGAATCAGATTTCCCCGCTGGCGGCGACATCACCTGCGACCCGTGGACCTTCATGCCGCTGCGCGAAACGGTTTTCACCGCGGTCGCGATTACCGGCCCTGATCCAGCCCTGGCGACCCAGGCACTCAACGAGGCGGCCGACCGCATGTTGGGCGTGGTTATCGACGGTCGCGAAGTATCCGAGGAGGAGTTGGAGCGACTCCTGGACGAGGACAACGAGGAGGCCTACAGCCCTGACCACATCTCCCAGGCGGTGCGTGAGGGCGACATCGTCGGCATCGCGAACATCGACACCAACGGTGAACGCTACCCATGGATGTTCCGCACCTTCCTGCGGATCATTGCCGAGGAACTCCGTAGGGCACAGGCAGTCCCGGCACGAATCATCCCCTTCCTGACCCCTGAGGCCTTGACCTGGCTGGCTGAGCGGGACGAGCGCTACCCGCTCCCAGACGGGCTCGACTGAGCCAGGCGCATGCCGTTGATGATCGTGTTTCTGGCCGACGGCCCCGACACCTGAGGATCCGGTCCTGACCGCATTCCCGAACCCCATCACCAGTCGGAAGATCAAGAAGCCGGCCCATCTCTCCGGCCACCGGCATTGACCCGCCACTGCGGCCCGAAATCGCGGCAGCGGCCACCCGGGCTGTGCGGATCAGCGCCGCCTCAGCAACAGACTGGACGGCATACCTGAAGACCATCGAGGCGCTGGTCAAAATGGCTGCCGACGTCGCCGAACCCAACGCCAACTGCGACGCCGACCAACCCTCCCGCCAGCGCATCGAACGCCTGGTGAGCGCGCTGCGCCCGCACCAGATTGCCGCAGCCGCCTGGCATCGCGAACGTCTCGACCAACTGGCCTCAGTGCTCCAGGCTCACCCTGACCTGGTCAGATCGGCGTGGAAGGTGCGCCTGACCGCGATCGACTGGACCGCCCCCACCGCCGAGTTGAGCCGCCTGGCAAGCAGCGTCGATCCGCTGCGTACCGGCGAACTGCGCGCCCTGGTGCGCCGCAAGCTGGTGATCGCCAGCAGCCAGGGCCTCGAGCTTCAACTGGAGAAGCCCGTCGAAGCGCTGGTCACCAGAACCGACGCTCCGGCCGGCGGCCTGGCCCTGGCTCTGGTCGAACACGCTGGGGAAGAATCCGGCTGGTCACAGCCGTGGCGGCAACACCTGCGCGCCCTGCGCGAACACCCGGTGCCGGCCGTCGCCGCCTGGGCGCGGGAGACCTACACCACTGAATGCTGAGCCGAGGCCCGGCTCCGTTCGGCAACGCCGAGGCGCTCAGCCCCACCAGAACGAGGCGGCGATGATGCAATACAGCCCGATCAAGGATGCGCCTTCGAGCCAACTGGACTTGCCGTCGAAGGTGATCGCCATGGTCAGGATCACTGCCACCAGCACAGCCACCACCAGCATCGGTGAGAACACCAGGGTCAGCGCGGTGAAACCGAACAGGTTGGACGCAATCACCAACACCGGAGCCAGCACCAGTGCGATCTGGAGCGGCGAGTTGATCACAACGGCGAAGGCCATCTCCGATTGGTTCTTGGACGCGAGTTGCACGCCCACCACGTTTTCGATGGCGTTGCCCGCGATTGCCACGATCACCAGTCCCGAGAATACTTCGGAGATGTTGAGCAGGTGCATCGCCGGTTCCAGAGCCTGGACGAACCAGTCCGAAACGAAGGCTGCGGCCACCGCGGCCACCGTCAACACGATGATCGCCACCGTCAACGACCAGCGCGGCCGTTCTTCTTCACCCCGAATCACGCTGGGCTGATCGGCCTTGCGAATCGAGGCCGGCAGGCTGAGCGCGAAGAGCACCAACAACACCACCGCTGCGATCATCGACAAGGTGGTTTCATGTTCGGCAGCGGGGGCGTGAATGTAGGCGGCCAGGGAGGGCATGATCATCGCCGCCACCGAAACGAAGAGCAACACCGAGATGAACTGGGCGCGTTCGGAATTCAGCCTCTGGTTGCCGTGTTTGAGCCCGCCCACCACGAAGCTCAAGCCCATCACCAGCAACAGATTCGCCAGAATCGAACCGATCAGCGCCGCCTGCACCACCGCCACCAGCCCGGCCTTCAAGGCGAACAAGGCGATGAACAGTTCCGGCAGATTCCCCAACGCCGATTGCAGAACACCGGTGGCGCCAGGGCCGAACCGGTCGCCCAACTGCTCCACTGCGCGTCCGACCAAGGCCGCAAGGGTGGCCACCGCCGCCGCCGCGAAGACAAAGGCCCCCACATTGCCCTGGCCTTTGGTCAACGCTGCCAGCCCGACCCCAGCAGCGCAGGCGGCGAACAGGGTCCAATCGGAGCGATTGAAGCGAGTCCGCTTCACTGGCGCGGTTGAAGACTCGGTCACATCGGCAGCCTAATCATCCCGCTCTCCACGCGGACACCTTCGGCCACCACCCCATCGAACCCTGCCATCGGCGACGTCCAGCAGGGTACGGCGGACGCCCCGGCCGACGGCTCAGCGCCCCACCAGCGGCAGCGCCCAACGCAGCGACCCCCGGCCGAACGATCTGGCCACCACCACGCAGCGCCAGATCGGGTTGACCGCTGAGCAAGCCCCGTGCGGCCAGGCGCATAAACCTGGGTTGGGTAGTGCCCGGGAAGGTCTTGATTTGGGTTCAGTAGGTCCACGTCGGCGCGAGTGAAGCCTCCAGATGACACAGGTTGGACACAGCATTACCTACGCTGGCGTAACTTACGCTACCGTAAGGTAACTTTCCCGAACCCCGAGGAGTACCCCGGTGGCAACGAAGGCTTTTCCCGTAGTGATCCAAGGTGGCATGGGGATCGCGGTATCAAGCTGGCAGCTAGCTCGCGAAGTGTCGCTGAGCGGCAACCTTGGAGTGCTCTCCGGCACCGCCCTGGACGGTGTGCTGGCCCGGGTGCTGCAGGACGGCGATCCGGGCGGCCATCGACGCCGTGCCCTGGCCAGCTTTCCCTCGCCTGCGATGGCGCAGCGAGTGCTGGACACCTACTTCATCGAAGGCGGACGCCCGGCCGGCCAGGCCTACCGGCCGCACCCCACCCTTACCATTTCCCCAAGCCGGGACGCCATTGAGTTGAGCCTGGTCGGCAACTTCGCCGAAGTGTGGCTGGCCAAGGAGGGCCACGACGGCATCGTCGGCATCAACTTCTTGGAGAAGATCCAGACCGCCACTCTCTCGGCAGCTCTCGGCGCGATGCTCGCCGATGTCGACTACGTGATCATGGGCGCCGGCGTGCCTCGCGAGATCCCCCGAATGCTCACCGAGTTCGCCGCGGGACGTCCGGCACACCTCAGCATCGACGTGATCGGCGCCACCAGAGAACACCGCGCCGGCCTCGATCCGCACACCTACCTGGGAGCCGAGTTGCCGCAACTGCGGCGGCCGCTGTTCTTGGCGGTTGTTTCGGCGCACATCCTGGCGGCCTATCTGAACAAGGACCCCGAAATCCGTCCCGACGGGTTCATCGTGGAAGGCCCGACCGCCGGCGGCCACAGCGCCCCACCGCGGGGAAAGATGACCCTCGATGAGGCCGGCGAGCCGATCTATGGCCCCAAAGACGATGCCGACCTGGCCAAGATGGTCCCGCTCGGCGTGCCTTTCTGGCTTGCCGGCGCCTACGGCACCCCCGAGCGAGTCGCTGAAGCACTGGCCGCCGGTGCGGCCGGGGTGCAGCTCGGCAGCCTGTTCGCCTTCGCCGCCGAATCTGGATTGGCCCCGAAGCTGCGCAGCCAACTACTGGGTCGGCTTGCCGAAGGCACCTTGGTGGTTCGCAATAATCCGCGGGCTTCACCGACCGGCTTCCCGTTCAAGGTTGCCGAACTGCCCGGAACCCTCTCTGAGCCGGGCGTCTACCAGGCCCGGCAGCGGATCTGCGACCTGGGCTATCTTCGCGTCCCGGCGGAGCGTGAGGATGGATCGGTGATCTACCGGTGCGCATCCGAGCCCACCCACATGTACCTGCGCAAGGGTGGTGCCGAAGAGGATGCAGCCGGCCGAGTGTGCCTGTGCAACTGTTTGATGGCCAATGTTGGGCTCGGCCAGCTGCGCGCCGACGGACGCACCGAGGACGCAGCGGTCACCCTGGGTCAGGATCTGGACGGCCCGCGGCGCCTGCTCGCCGACTACCCGCAGGGCTGGACGGCGCGGCAGGCAATCGATTGGCTGATCCCGGTTGGTGACGTCGCGCCGACCCTTGCGCTTTCCGAATCATCCGAAGTCCGCTGAATCACAGCGATAGCCCCGGCTGATTCATCGTCCCCGAGGCTGTTGAAGGGCGATCCACCCCGGCAAAGGCTTCGACGAGTTCAGCCAACCTGAGATCAAGACCCCTGAGCCTGTCGAAGGGACCGGACCCGGCGCATCGAGCCTTAGCGGTCCTTGGCGGCTTCCTTCAGTCGGGCCTTCTCAGCCACCACGTCACGGTGGATTTCGCGCTCACGGATCAGCCAGGGCGGCGGCGAGGCCAGCAATTCCCCGATCCCTTCGGCATCCAGCGCCTCGGTGACCCCGCCCCGGGCCAGCCCCGAGCGCGAAATGCCCAGCTTCTGCGCCATCACCTCTTTGGGAAACGGACCGTTGCGCCGCAACTCAGTCAGCCAGATTGGCGGATCGGCGCGCAATTCGTCCAACTCGGCGCGAGTGATCTCTGACGTGCGGAACTCACTCGGCGCAGCAGGTAGGTAAATCCCCAGCTTGCTGGCTGCGGTCGTCGGCTTCATCACTTGGCTCACGCCGGGCAGCCTATCTCGCTGCTCACCCGATAGCCTGCGCGGGTGAGCAATCCCCGCTTTGGCGACCGACCCCGCTTGGCCGTCGGCTTCGTGCCCGGGGTCACCCTGACCAAATGGCGCACCATCTGGGCCGAACGCTTCCGTTGGGTGCGCCTGGAGGTGGTCGAGGTGCCGCAGGCCGACCAGCGCCGAGCCCTGGAGGCCGGCGAAGTGGACCTCTGCTTCGTCAGGCTGCCGTTGGCCGCCGAGGGGTTGCACCTGATCCGACTCTACGAGGAGCAGCCGGTTGCCTTGGTTTCCAAGGACCACCCGATAGCCGCCTTCGAAGAGATCAGCCTTGCCGACCTCGCCGAAGAAACCGTGATCACCAACGCCGATCAAGCCGGCCTCGACCTGGTCGGCGTGGGCGAAGCAGTGCTCCAGGTGCCGCAGTCGATCGCCCGCTCCTACAGCCGCCGCGATTTCGTTTACCGACCGATCACCGATGCGCCGACCACCGAGATCGGCCTGGCTTGGCGCACCGACAACCCCAGCGAACTGGTCGAGGAGTTCATCGGCATCGTCCGGGGTCGGACGGTGAACAGCTCGCGCACCGCCCAGGACCGCGTCGGAAAAGCCGGCGGTGACAAACCTCCGGCCGCCAAACAGCCACCCGCCAAGAAACCGCCCGCCCAGCGACCCGGACGCGGCCGCCCCCGGCGGCGTGGCTGAGCCTGCTCAACTTTTGGTGCGCAGCCGGTCCACCCGTAGCCGATGGTGCGCGTCGAACAGCCGACGGAAGGCCAACTCCAGCGAGAGCAGGCAGCCGAGCGCGGCACTGCTGGCGATCACGAACATGATCAGGATCTGGTAGCGCACCGCAGTCTGCGGCGCGGCACCGGCGAGGATCTGGCCGGTCATCATGCCCGGCAGGCTGACGATTCCCATCACGGCCATGCTGTTCAGTGTCGGGATCATGCCGGCCCGCAGCGCCTCACGCAGCGGAGCGTGCGCGGCCTCCCGCCGGGTGGCGCCGAGGGCCAGCAGGCCTTCAATCTCGGCCTTGCCCGAAATCAGGTTGGCGGTGAATCGATCCACCGCCAAAGACACTCCGGTCAGCGAGTTGCCCAACACCATGCCGAGGATGGGCACCAGGTATTGCGGCGAATACCAGGGCTGAACGTTCAGGATCCCCTTCAACACCAGGCCGGTGAGCAGCAACGAACTGAACAGGATCGACACGAAGGCGTCCAGGAGTAGTTGGGGGTAGACCCGCTTGGGTCGCCCGGACGCCGCCTGCGCGGCCAGGAAGGTCATCACCAAGGCGATGCCCAGCACCAGCCAGGGATTCTGCAGCGAGAAGACCCAATCGAGAATCAGTCCAACCAGGAGCAGTTGCACCACCATCCGCAGGCTGGAGACCACGATGTCGCGCCCCAGTCCGAGCCGGAGGCGCCACGACAGCAGCAGCGACACCAGCATCAGCCCGGCAGCCAGAGCCAACTGGAGGTCACTGATCGGGATGCTGGTCATCGGGGTTCAGCCTCGGGCTCGAGTGCCGAATCAGCGCCGGGGATCGCCAGCACCTTGGTGCCCACCCGGCCTTGGCTCGCCGGATCGTGCCCCACCCACAGCAGCGCCCGTTCGCCTTCCTGACTCCACTCGATCAGCAAGTGCTCGGCCAGGCCGGCCAGTTCTGGATCGAGCGCTGCGGTGACTTCGTCCAGCAGCAGGATCGTCGGTTCCACCAATAGCGCACGGGCCAACAGCACCGACTGGAGCTCCCCTCCGGAAAGGTTCGCCGTGGGGCTCTCCAGCAGTTCGGTGGGCCGACCTAGGGCCGTGAAAAGCTCTTCAGCCGCACTCGTCTTGAACTCCTTGTCCTTGTGGACGCCCAGTTCGAACGGCTCACGCAGCACCTGTGCCACGGTGCCGGGAGCGAGCGCTGCGCGTTGGGGCACGTACATCACTTGGGCTCGATAGCTCGGCATCGGCCAGTCCTGCGGGGCCCGGCCACGGAATTCGCAGCCACCGGTGGTGAACTCGTCCAGCCCGGCGATCGCGCGCAGCAACATGGTCTTGCCGCTACCGGAGGGACCGTCCACCACCAGGCGATCACCGGCGGCCAACTCGATGGACAGATCCCGCCACAGCGTTCGTCCGGCCACCTCCACCGAAGCGTCGCGCACCGTTAGCAGCGCCACCATCAACCCTTCCGACGTCCTGGGCGCATCTTAGGCTCACCGCAGTCTTCGGCGACGGCAGCAATTGGTGTTCGCCCCGACGTTGGCGCCCCGGACTGGGGCCCGCCTGATGCCCCGAGCGAAACTGGTTTCGCCGGACAGGCGAAATCCCGCCGCCGCCATGCCAGACTCTGGCAATGGACGTCGAACTCCGCGAAATTCGCGACTTCTTGGCCCAACACCCGCCCTACAACGCGCTGCCGGACAAGCTGCTCGACGAGCTGCCGACTCGCCTGCACCTGCGCTACTTCCGGCGCGGGACGACCATCGTTGAGCTGGGCAAGGCCAACGATTCGCTGTTCATCCTGCGCTCCGGCGCCGTCGATATCTACCGCGACGGCAAGGATCTGGTGGAGCGCGCCGATCCTGGCACTACTTTCGGCACCTCATCGGTGCTCAACCAGCAGCCCTCGAAATACCGCATCGTCGCCATCGAGGATTCTCTGGTGCTGGTGATGACCGGGGAGCTGTTCCATTACCTATTGAAGAACCGGCCCGAGATCGCCGACTACTTCAGCACCGGCAACTCCACCGTGATGAAGCGGGCCGTCGCCCAGTTGGAGAACGATGCCAGCGGACGGATCATCCTCAAGACCCGGGTCGGCGACCTGGTCAAACGTGAGCCCATCACCGCCGGTCCCGAGATCACCATCCGGCAGGCTGCTCGGGTCATGACCGAGCATCGGGTCTCTGCCCTATTGATCGTTGCCGACGCCCAGATCCGCGGCATCGTCACCGACCGCGATCTGCGCAGCAAGGTGGTTGCCGCCGACGTCTCCAGAGACGATCCGATCACCGCGATCATGACTCGCGACCCGCTGACCATTCCCAGCAGCGCGCTGGCCGTGGAGGCGATGCTGGAAATGCTGGGCCGCAACGTTCACCACCTGCCGGTGGTCGATCACAACCAGCTGCTGGGTTTGGTTTCCTCCGGTGATCTGATGCGGCTGGAGACCGCCAACCCCGTGTTCCTGGTGGGCGATATCGCCAAACAAGGCTCCTCGGTCGGACTGGCAGAAGTCACCGCTCGGCTGCCGCTGTTGGTGGCCCAACTGGTCGAGCAGGACGCCAGCGCTGATGAGATCCACCGACTGGTGACGGCGGTCAGCGATGCGACCATTCACCGGCTGCTGCAACTGGCCGAAGCCGACCTCGGCGCGCCACCGGTGCCCTACGAATGGCTGGTGCTCGGCTCCCAGGGACGCTACGAGCACGGCCTGGGCAGCGACCAGGACCACGTACTGCTTCTCGATGATGCCGCCACTGCTGATCACCAGGACTATTTCGCCGCCCTGGCCGAGCAGGTCACCGCCGGCATGGAGGCCTGCGGCTATCCGCGCTGCACCGGCAATGTGATGGCCACCAATCCGCGCTGGCGCCAGACCCTCAAGGCCTGGCATGCCGACTTCCACCACTGGATCACCGAGCCCGAACCTGAGGCGATTCTGCACGCGCAGATCTTCTTCGACTTCCGCTCCATTCACGGCGGCAGCGCGCGCGCCGATGCGCTGCGCGAGACCATTGGCACGTTGGCGCCGAAATCTCCCCGCTTCCTCGGCCATCTGGCCGCCCAGGCGGTGGAACGGCAGCCGCCGATCGGCTTCTTCCGTGGCTTCCTGATCGAACGCGGTGGCCGTCCACAAACCACTTTCGACCTCAAGTCCGGGGTGCATTGCATTGTCGAACTGGTCCGGGTGCTGGCCCTGGCCAACGCCGTGCCGGCGGTGAACACCGTCGAGCGGCTGCGCGCGGTCGCAGCCAAGGGAGCAGTCACCGCCGAATCGGAGAGCGCCCTGCTCGATGCGTTCGAGTTGATCACCTATCTGCGGTTGCGACACCAGGCGCGCCAGGTCAGCGTCGGCATCAGGCCCGACAACGACATTTCTCCCGACGATCTTTCCTCCTTGGAGAAGAAGCATCTTCGCGACGCGTTCGGCATCATCCGGCGCGCCCAGCAGGGGTTCGCCGTCCGCTACCAGACCCACTTGATGTCCTGATGTGGTTCTCCAGGCGTTCCTGGCGCCAACTCACTGACGAGGTTCCCGACGGGCCGCTGCGGCGCTATCTGGTCGAGCCCAAACCCGACCCGAGCACTGCGCTGACCCAGGCCCGGCTGCTCGCGGTCGATGTGGAGACCACCGGGCTTGATCCCAACCGAGATCAGATTCTGAGCATCGGCTTCGTACCGGTGGACGGGCTCGACATCAGTCTGGCCGGCGCCGGCCGGGTGCTGGTTCGGCCCAACGGAGAAGTCGGCGACAGTGCCCGCATCCACGGTCTCACCGATGATGCGCTGGCCGACGCCCACAGCCCGGCCGATGCCCTGGACGTGTTGTTCGCTGCGTTGGGCGGCCGAGTTCTGCTGGCCCACCATGCCGGGATTGAGACCGGCTTTCTCGGCCGGGCATGCAACACCATGTACGGGTTCCGTCCGCGCTTCGCCGTGGTGGACACCATGACCTTGCAGTTTCGGCTACTCAGCCAGGGTTTCGATGACGAGCCGCCGCCGGGGAGCCTGCGGCTATGGGCCGCACGAAGTCAATACGGCCTGCCGCGCTACCCCGCCCACGATGCTCTCACCGACGCCCTGGCCTGTGCCGAGCTGTACCTGGCTCAGGTGGCAGAGCTCGAGGCTCTCAGTGCCAAACCTCGCACGCTGAAGGCCGTACTGAAGTACTAGCCGAAGCCTTGAACCCCGGGCCGCCGCGGGCCCGGGTCCCTTCGCCAGGCTCAAGGACCTTCGCGAAGGCGGTTGTGCCGGTCGAAGTCAGTCGGGCTCAGCGGGTGAAGAAGGGCGGGTTGTCCTCGATCACACGTGGCCGGCCGTCGGTATCTACCGCGACGTAGTGGAAGATCCCGCTGGCCACGAACTCGTGATCGGGCTCGTAGCGGTGCACCAGATCCCTGGCCCACACCTCGAGCCGGATCTCCATCGAGGTGCGCCCCACTTTGGTCAGATCGGCATAAATGCAGACCGTCTGCCCCACCGAGACCGGGCTATGGAACACCACCTCGTCAACCGAAACCGTGGCAGAACGACCCATGGCAACCTCGCCGGCCATCAACCCGGCGGCGATGTCCATCTGGGAAAGCAACCAGCCACCGAAGACGTCGCCCCAAGGATTGGTGTCCTTCGGCATCGCCAGGGTGCGCAGCACCAGCATTCCGCGCGGCTCGCGTACCCTCTGATCGGCTTGCTCCATCGGTGGACCTCTCACGTTCGGTGTCGCCTGAGACTACTGTGCACTGATCTGCGCCGACACCGGTCGCTAGTTGTCGCGGTTGCCCGCGGATCCCCACCGGCCATTGGCCACCTCGAGGTGGAGTTCTGTGCCCTCAGTGGCACCGATTACCGAATCGCCATGGTTTAGATCACCGCATTTCGCCTGAGCGCAAACCCTCAAGTAGTCGGATGCGCAATTCTGCCCCTGGTGCCAAACTCGAAAAGTCCGCTTCCCCCCGATGCGTTCCGCCGCGGAACCGATTCCCGCCGACGGTCGCCCCTCCCGAAGGGCCGCCATGAATATGTTCCGGCGCTGGCGATTCGTCGCCGTAGCCACCGCACTGCTGTTCGCCCTCGTTTCGCCAACCACTGCCCCAGCGGCGGCGTCCACGAAGCTTTCCAGTGCAGCGCTGAGCAGTCGGATCCTTTACTTCCAGCGTTCGGCCCGGACGACCGATCTTGCCTTGACCCTGAACGAAATCAGCAAGCGTTCCGCTTTCGAAGCCGGGCTGTGGACTACCTTCCTCTCTGCCTGGAACACCGCCAACAATGCCCAGAAGCTCAACTACTCCCCGCCCAAGGGCCTACCCACCAAGGGTCACGTGTTCGTGGTGCTCGGCGCCTCACTGAGTAAGTCCGGCACCATCACCACCCAGTTGAAGAACCGGCTGAAGGTCGCCCTCACTGCGCTGGCCGCCTACCCGAACTCGAAAGTGCTGGTCAGCGGTGGTGCCGTTAAGAACGGCCACAGTGAAGGCCAAGTGATGCGCGAGTGGTTGATGGACAACCACATCGCCGCGTCCCGCATTCTGACCGAGACCAAGTCGTCCAGCACCGTGGGGAATGCCGCGAACTCCATGGCAATCCTGAAGGCGAATGCGGCCTTTACCAGCTACACGCTGATCTCGGACGCTTCGCACATTCGCCGGGCCAGCGTGCTCTTCAACGTCGCCGCATTGAACCTGCAGCAGAAGGCCGGCAAGGCCTGGGCAATCAAGCAACTGGCCAACGTGGCCTACAAGGACAAGACCATCACCAACCCGCCCACCGACGCCACCACTCAGGTGATCGCCAGCAACGTGGCCGCAGTGCTCGGGCTGAGTTCCAGCTACTCCGCGGTAGTGGCCAAGCCGCCGACCCCGGCGCTGCTGACTTCCTTGGCAGTGAAGCCGACCAAGACCACCTACCCGGTGGGCAGCACCTTCAGCCGCAAGAGTTTGGTGGCCACCGCTGTCTATGACCAAGGCTCTCTGGTAGTCACCGGTGGAGTGAAAGTCAGCGGCTTTGACGCTTCGAAGGTGGGCAAGGGCAAGGTCGCGGTCTCCTACACAGACGGCAAGACCACCAAGGCCGCCAGCTTCCAGGTGTCGGTGGTGAAAGCGGGAGCTTCGGCCAGCCTCACCGCGTCCACCACCACGGTGCGACGGAATCGCACCCAGGTGACGCTGAAGGTGAAGCTCACCTCGGCCACCGGCATCGTGCCAACCGGCAAGGTGCGTTTCTACCTGGGCAGCACCCGGGTGGCCACCGTCACCCTCAAGGACGGCAAGGCTCAGGTCAAATACCCCAAGATCAGCAAGACCGGCACCAAGTCGTTCAAGGTGGCCTACCTCGGCAACTCCAAGCTGACCACCTGCACCAAGACCATCAAGTTGAGCGTCAAGAAGTAGGTCGGCGAAGGCTCCTGGCCGCTCCTCGAACCTTGAGGTTCCGCAGAAGTTGGCGCCCAGCCGCTGCCTGAAAGCTGCCCGGCGCCTGATCTGCGAAGATGCGCGTGCGCTCCCTGTTCTTGGTCGGGCTGGCGGCCGCCGTGGCACTGACCGGCTGCGGGCCGCTGCCCACTCCCCGGCCGCCCCCGGCCGGCCTGCCAAACCGACCTGTTCGCTGCGGTGGCGCCAGTGGCCGGACATCGGCTGGCCGACTGCAGCGGGGCGAAGCCGACCTCGGTGCCGCCCATCCACGTGACCGCCGACACCCGGGTGCGCTTGGACAAAAGCTGTGGTGAGGGTGTCGCCCATATCACCGGCTTGCCGATCAGCACCGTCCTCGACCAGTGGCGCAAGCGTGATCGGTGCGCGAGGTTCCAGACCGGCTTCAGTGGCGCGGTGACCACTTCGATCGCCACCTGCCCGGCTGATCGGTCGGTGGAGATGATCCTCATCGCCGGGGCCGGCCACCAATGGCCAGGTTCGGACGGGAGCGGAGCGCCCGGCGCCGACACCGAATCGAGCGCACTGGATGCCACCACCGTGATCTGGGGTTTCTTCACCCAACATCGGCGCAACTGGCCGACCGCACGCCGCGGCGTTTCTGGACCAGTCCGGTTGTGGCAGGGTTACGGAGTACCAGTTCCGATCCAACCAGGAGATCCCCGATGCGGTTTCTGTTCCTCGGTGCCGGTGCCATCGGCACCTATGTCGGCGGTTCGCTGGCGCTGGCCGGTCACCAGGTGAGCTTTAGTGAGCAGCCGGACGCCGCCGCCATCATTGCCGCCGACGGCCTGCGAGTCACCAGGCGTGGCGCCACCCAGGCCGTCCGGGATTTCTCGATCTTCGGGTCGGCCGCCGGAGCGCTGGCTGCCGGCCCTTACGACGTGGCGGTCTGTGCGCTGAAGTCCTTCGACACCGAGGCCGCCCTGGACGGGCTACTGGCCACCGGAGAACTGGTTCCGCCGGTACTCAGTCTGCAAAACGGAGTAGCCAACGAACCGCTGATCGCGGCCAAACTGGGCATCGACCGGGTGGTCACCGGAACGGTCACCACCGCGGTGAGCAAGCCCGGCATCGGCCAGGTGGTCGAGGAGAAGCTGCGCGGCATCGGGATCGCAGTGAATCAACAGCTGGGCGAGCGCCTGGTGGCTGCGCTCAACGACGCCGGCCTCAATGCGATCGGGTACGCCGAGCCGCGGGCGATGAAATGGTCGAAGCTGCTCACCAATCTCACCGGAAATGCCACCTCGGCGATCCTGGACGAATCGGTGTCTACGCTGTTCGCCGATCCGCGCACCTATGGCGTCGAGATTGCCGCGCTGCGTGAATGCCTGGCGGTGATGGCCGCCCTCGGGCTGCGGCCGGTGGATCTTCCCGGCACCCCGGTTCGCGCCCTGGCTCTGGCAGCCAGGCGACTGCCCAGGTTCATCGCCCAGCCCGCACTCACCAAGGCGCTCGGCGGCGGCCGCGGCGACAAGATGCCGTCCTTCCACATCGACCTGCATTCGGGTCGGGGGCGCACCGAGGTGCGCTTCCTCAATGGGGCCGTCGCCGATCAGGGTGCCGAGTTGGGGGTGCCGACCCCGGTGAACCGGGTGCTCACCGACACCCTCGAGGCTCTGAGCACCGGCGCGCAGAGCGTGGAGACCTACCGGCACAATCCGGCGGCGCTGCTCGCTTTGCTCTGAGCGGTCACCCCAACGGGTACCTGCCCTCACCTGGGCCCAACTACTAGATTCGGGTTCGGCTGCGGGGAGCCACCGATTCGGTGGAGGACACAGTGAAGCTGTTGCGTCTGGTCGTGAGTGGGCTGGCCGTGCTCGCGCTTTCCGGCTTCTGGCTGGTTCCTGACACGGCTTATGCGCTCAGCAAGCCGTCGGCCAAGAAGGCCTCAGTCTCGATGGTCGCGGCCGAGGGCGGTTCGCGGTTGACGATTACCGGCAAGAATCTCAAGAAGGTTTCGGCGGTCTATTTCGGTTCGACCAAGACCACCAAGATCACCCACCTTTCCTCCACCACACTGTCGGTGACCGCACCGAAGCACACCCCGGCAGCGGTGAAGCTGAGGCTGCGGGTGGGCAAGAAGACCTACTCCACCTCAGTCAAGGTGACCTACGTGATCACCCGTACGCAGCCCAGCGCCACCGAGGCGGAGGTGCTTCAACTCGTCAACGCAGCCAGGGCGAGCGGCTACACCTGCACTGATGCCAAAACCGCCACCGATATGCCCGCGGTACCAGCCTTGACCTGGGACGCGCGGCTCGGCTACGCCGCCCGCACCCACAGCGCGGACATGGCCGCCAGGAATTACTTCGCCCACACCAGCCGCGATGCCACCGCCTTTTCCACCCGGATCACCCGCGCCGGTTACGTCTGGAGCACAGTCGGGGAGAACATCGCTGCTGGCCAGCCCACCCCCGCCGAGGTTGTCAGCGCTTGGCTGGCCAGTTCCGGCCATTGCAAGATCCTGATGTCGGCCGGCTTCACCAACCTTGGAGTTGGCGTGGCCACCGGCGGCAGCCATCGCATCTATTGGACCCAGGACTTCGGCCGCCCCAGAGGCTGATCAGGTCGAGACCAAATGCTGAGAGCCTGCCCAGCCCGATATCTCAGCACTTGGTGCAATAAGCTTCTTTATTAAGAGTCGCAGTGGCGCGACTGTCATTGATCGAGGTAAGTAATGCGCCGAGTCTTGATTGCCCTGACCACCGCTTTCGTGCTGCTATTCGGCAATATCGGCTGGGCCGTCCCAGCCCGGGCCAGCGACTATCTGGGTTTGTCGATCACTGCGGACTCGCCCGGCTACAGCCCCGGACAAACCGCCTACGTCCACGTGCGAAGCGCTCCCGGCACCATGGCTGGGGAGCCGACCACCCTCGAAGTCGACTTCTCCAGCCTCTCCGCGTACGGCAGTCCCCACCTGTCCGGCCCCGCCTTCGGGTTCGACTCCTGCGTCCCCTCAGCCACCAAGATAATTTGCAACGCGGCGTACTTCAGCGGCTCGGACTTCGATTTCGTTGTGGCGTTCACTTTCGCCGAAAACACCCCCAGCACCACCGCCAACAGCGGCCCAAAAACGCCCTTCACGGCCACGCTGAGTGTGAACCTGCCGGAGTCGGCGATCTCTGAGTCTGTCTCTACCAACATCAACATCAGCTCGCCCACCATCACCCTGAGTCCGCAACTGACAGCCAGCCAGACCGGCACAGCGAAGCCCGGCGACTCCATCGAATTCGCGGCCGGGTTCACCGCGCCAACCTTTGGCAGCGCCAGCTTCTCGTTCACCGGTTCTGGTGCAACCATCACCAGCCACAACACCGGGGCTGCCGACTGGACGGCGTGCCAATCCACCGGTTCCCCTGTCACCGGTTTGCAGTGCGAGCAAACCGGGTTGACCTATTTGGAGACGACCACCCTCACCGTCGATGTTCACGTGCCGACCACGGCCGTCCTCGGTTCGACTTTGAGCTTCGCAGCGTGCAGTGGATCAACCTGCGCGACCACGTCGTTGGTGGTGGTCGATGACCCGGTGATCAACACCTTCACCATCACCCCCAGCACCCAGGAGATCGGGGCCAGCGCCACGGTGGCGGCCACGTTCACCGCCAAGGCGTCCGGCACCCACACGATCACGATTACCCCACCGGCACCGCTGAGTCCGGCCAGTGTCACCGCCAGCGTGACCGGCGCCGGCTCCATCAGCTGTGATCTGACAGCCGGCGCCTTCGTCTGCGCCTGGACCGGGGCCGCCCCCAATGACTCTGCCACCGTTTCGTTCTCGGCCACGGTTTCCGCCGATACCGCCAGCGACTCCTATGACGCGACGGCTTCGATCACTCCGCCCACCGGTCTGGGTGCCACCGACACCGCCACCGCCAACCTGACGGTGCCTGATTTGGTGATCAGCAGTTACGAAATCGGCATCGGGTCGCCCACTCAGCACTCCCAGGTGCTCCCTGGCGGCACCGCCGACTCCTATGTCGAGTTCGTCGCCGACAACTCCGCCAACGGATCAATCGAGCTTCAACTCCTCGACAAGGCCGGACGCGCCACGATCACCGCGATCAGCGGCGACACCCACACCAGTTGCGCACTCAACACCGGCGCACTGTCAGCCACCTGCGCCTGGTCCGGAGCCGCCAAGAACCAGGTTCAGCGGATCCACTTCACCCTGGCCGCAGCCGCTGACGCCGATCCGGGAGTGGTCACGGCCGAAGCCTGCGCTGGCGGCGATTGCATCACCGGCTCGCTCACCGTCAACGGCGACCCTGCTGTTCAGACCACCTTGACACCGTCCAGCCAGGCGGTCGGTGGGACGTTCACCGCCACCACCGTGGTCAGCGCCAAGGCCTCGGGGACTCACCAGGTCGAGGTGGCTCTTCCCGCTGACAGCGCCCTTTACTGGAATTCGGTGAGCATCAGCGACCCCGGCGATGGCAGCTGTTCGGTGGCCAGCTCCACTCAGGTCCAGTGCTCCTGGGTCGGCGCCTACGGCGAAGAGGTCACCATCGCCAGCAGTGCCTCAGTCAGCCAGGAAACCTTCCCCGGCAGCCATCCGGTGACCACAACCGTCACACCGCCGACCGGTACCGGCCAGGAGGTCAGCGACTCCGATGATCTGGCGGTGCCGGAGCCGACCGTGAGCGTGGATAGCCTGACCATGACCCCTGCAGCGATCGCAGCCGGCGAGGTTTCCTCGGGAGTCGCGGTCCTCACTGCGGCCACGGCTGGCAACCTCAAGCTTCATTTCGCGCTGGACCCCGCCACCGCAACCGATCGGGCCCGGATCAGTCAGCTCAGCGATTTGGATCCGCCCAGCCTCGGTGGCGAAGTCTTGGCCAACTGCGTGATTGCCGCCAACGGGTTGAGCGCCACCTGTGACTGGGTGCACGTCGTCGACGGTTCGCAGGTGCGAGTCGGCTTCCAGGTGAGTGCCGGCGACGCAGCCAGTCCGGCCGTGATCAGGGTCGAAGCGATGCCGGGCACCCAGGACGCCGGTGCCAGAATCACCTACCTCACCCTCACCGGTGACCCGGTGATCAGCGCCTTCACCGCCGGCACCGACTTGGCCCCGGGCTCCACTGTGCCGATCGCGGCAACCTTCCTCGCCGGTGCCACCGGAACGCACACCGCGCAGATCACTCTCCCCAGCGGCATCAACTGGTCGGACTGCAGCGCCTCAGCAGCAGGTGCCGGCACCTGCCAGATCGTCGACCAAACCGCCTCGGTGACCTGGGACGCCCAGGCCGGGGAGGTGCTCACCTTCACCGGCAACGCCTACATCCTTTACGACACCCTGAGTGGTGGTTACGCCCTCAACGCCACCCTGATCCCGCCTTCGGGCAGCACAGCCGCGGTGACCCGATCAGCAACCGTGCAGCTACCACAGGTTGAGGCGACTTCGGTGATCAGCGCCAACCCGGCCAACGTTGCTGCCGGTGGCCTCGCCCAAGTGCAAGTGGACTACACCGCCGCATCCACCGGCAATCCGCCGATCCAGTTCTACCTCGATCCGGCCAAGGACCTGACCATCACCAGGGTGATCCAGCCCCTCGCCAAACTGGGCAAGGGCGGCTCGCTCACCAACTGCGTGATCAGCGCCGACAACGTGTCCCTCTCGTGCGGCTGGAGGTATGCCACCCCCGGGCAGGTTCAGCGGCTGATCGTTGAGGTGAGGGCCGCCGCCGACGCCAGCCCCGGCCCGGTGTCGGTCCGTGCCTGCGCCAATGGGGACGGGAACTGCAGCGGGGCAACCATCGGGATCCTTGGTTCGCCCACGATCGCCCCCATCACCACCGACACCCCCGCTCCCGGCGCCAACGTGAATCTGGCCACCACCATTGTGGCCAACGCTCCCGGCGCCCACACCGCCGAGTTCGTGGCCCCGTCCGGAGCCCGTTGGGTTTCGGGAGCCCTGACCCCAGGCACCTCCTGCACCGCGAACGGACAGTTGCTCAGCTGTAGCTGGACCGCAGCAGCGGTCGGTGACCAAGTCAGCCTCACCGCGATCGCCTCCCTCGCCGCCGACCTGCCCTTCGGGGAGCACACCTTCACGGTGTCCGTCACACCCCCTTCTGGTACCGGGGCGTCGACGTCCCGGGAACTTTCACTGATCACCACCGCAGCGCAGGCCGGTGCCAAGATCACCCTGAGCAGGTCCAGCGTGCAGATTGGGTCCATCGCCACGCTCACGGCTGGCTTTACTGCCTGGGGCAGTGGCAGCACCCGGGTGCACCTCGTCCTGATCGGCGATGACGGCGTGGCCGCCTTCACCGAGCTGACTCCTGGGCACCGCTTTTCCGGAGCAGCCCTGTTGCCCACCTCGATCGGCGGTCTGACCAACTGCGTGATCAGCGGCGACGGCCAAACGGCCAGCTGCGACTGGTATGGAGCCAGTCCCGCTCAGGTGCAGACGCTCACCGCTTCCGTGGCGACCAATGCCATCGGGACGGTGCAGATTTCGGCCTGCGCCGAAGGGTCCACCTGCCAACTGAGCACTCTGAAGGTGACCGCGGTCAGTTCCGCCGACGATGCCGACTTGGCCTACACCGGATTTGCCGGGCTACCGCTGGCCGGAATCGCCGTCGGCCTGATTGTCGGCGGTGCGGTGCTGCGGCGGCGGCGCCGTTGGCTCCAGTGAGGACCGGCGCGGCCGCTCAGACGTGTTTGACCAGGCCGCTCTCGTAGGCGAACAGCACCAGGCCGACCCGATCGCGGCAATGCAGCTTGGAGAGCAGCCGGCCGATGTGGGTCTTCACTGTGCCTTCGGCCATGTAGAGCTTGGCTGAGATCTCGGCATTGGTGGCGCCGACGGCGATCTCCTCCAACACCTCCAGTTCACGATCGGTGAGCAGCTCCAGCCGGGGATCGGCGCCTTCTGGGTTGGTCGGAAGCGTTGGCACCACGTGGTCCAACAGCCGCCGCGTCGCCGAGGGCGCTAGCACCGCCTCACCGAGGGAGACCGTCCGGATCGCGTTGAGCAAGTCTTCGGGGCGGGCGTCCTTCAACAGGAAGCCACTGGCGCCGGCCTTCAGCGCGCTGAAAACGTATTCGTCCAAGTCGAAGGTGGTCAGCACCAACACCCTGGTCGACAACCCCTCAGCCACGATCTTTCGAGTGGCCTCAACACCGTCCATCACCGGCATCCGAATGTCCATCAGTACTACATCAGTCGGGATGCGGCGGACCTGCTCAACTGCGGACGCACCGTCGGCAGCCTCTCCGACAACCTGCAGATCGTCCTCGGCCTCGATCAGCATTCGAAAACCGCTGCGCACCAGCGCCTGGTCGTCGGCAAGGAACACCCGAATCGGTGCCATCGCATTCCTCCTAGTTAGTCGGCGAGAAGTGAATCGGCAACACGGCAGTCACCTGGAATCCACCACTCGGCCGAGACCGGGTGAGCAGCCTGCCACCCATCGCGGTGACCCGCTCATTCATGCCGCGCAGGCCATGCCCGGGTGACTCGGTCGACTCAACATTCTCGCCCTCGCCATTGTCCAACACGTCGATGGTGATGTCGCGCATGCCATAGGTGAGCGTGACCTGGGCCGTGGCGTGCGGGCCGGCGTGCTTGAGGAAGTTGGTCAGTGCCTCCTGAACCACCCGATAGACGGTCAGCGCCAGGGCGGCCGGCACCCTCGGCGGTTGACCACGTACTTCCAGGTTGGCCCGGTCACTGGCCCTGGAGACCAGCTCGGGAATGTCGTTGAGGGTCGGGGCCGGAGTGAAGTCCGCCCTGGCCTCGGACGGGTCGTCACGCAGTACACCGACGATCCGGCGCATCTCGCTCAGCGCCTCTCGTCCGGTCTCGGCGATGGTGGTCAACGCTTCCAGCGCAGCCTCGGGCTTCTTCGCCGCCACGGCCCGTCCGCCCTCGGCCTGGACGATCATCACCGAAAGCGAGTGCGCCACGATGTCATGCAGTTCTCGGGCGATCTGGCTGCGCGCCTTGGATTCGGCCAATCGTGCCTGTTGTTCACGTTCGGCCAACAGCCGCTGGTAGCGCTCCTCGGCCACCGCAACCCGGTCCTGATCGGCTTCGGTGGATTCACGCACCCGCCGTCCGATCGCGTATGGGGTGATCACCAACCCCAGGCAGACGAACCCGGAAAGCACCAAGTAGACCCCGCTGCGCAGGCTGATATAGGCGGGGTCGTCGATGATCCACCGGACCGGCCCCAGCACCGATCCGATCGCGCCGATCGCCACCACAAGGCGAGCTTCCCGGCCCGGAATCCAGCGGGCCACCGTATAGGAGACGATCGGAATCACCGCGAGAGTGGCCATCGGGGCATCGGATGCGATGAACTGCACCAGGCCGGCGAAGCTCACGCCGGCCAGGGTGAGCAGCGGCGAGTGGCGCCGCAGCACCAACGGCCACACCATCAGCACCGCAGCCACCAACTGGATCAGAGAAGCCGCTTCGTTCATCCCCCGCAGCCCGTAGGGCGAGACCGTGATCAAGCCCATAGCGCCGGCTAGCGCCGCATCCAGCACCCAGTCGTGCCTCGTGGCGCCCGGCGGAAACAGCAGTTCGCGCAGTTGCATCGCTGCCAAGCCTAAGGCGTCGGTCCCAAGACCAGTACCCGCGCCGGGCCGCGGGGGTCCGGAGCTATCAAAGCCAAACTGCGCCGGGTAACCGCGATCGGCCTCAGATGCACCGGCCGGTAAGGTTAGCCAGAAGCAGAGGGGGCGAAGTTGAAGCTCGCAATCACCACGGTGTTGCTTGCCGCCGCGCTGGCTGTTGCCGGTTGCGCCGGCGGCGGAACGCCCACTGCCACACCCACCAACTCGACCTCGTTTCCGCTGGCCGCCCTGGCGGTCGGCGACTGCACTGGGCCGGTGCAGACGCAAGGAACGACATCGCTGGAGCCGCTGCCCTGCGACCAGGAGCACAACTGGGAGGTCGCCGCCCTGCTGACCGCCACCGGCGACACCTACCCCGGCGAAGACGCGCTACGCCAACTCGCCGAAACCGACTGTGCCAAGGCCTTCACCGACTACGTCGGGATCGCGCCGGCCTACAGCCCGTTCGGGGCCACCTTCGTCGCGCCGAGCCAGGCCCGCTGGGCCGATCCGGCGAATCGTCAGATCGCCTGCCTCATCGGCAACGCTGATGGTGGCCTGACCAGCTCACTGAGACATACCGCCTTGTCATTCCCGACCGTGGGTCAGTGCATCGGAAAGCCGACGGCTGGTTCTTTCGCCCTCGATCTGATCGACTGCGCCGACTCGCACTTCTATCAGGTGTACGCAGCCAAGAAGTGGACCCGGACTTCCGCCCCCACCTCGGCCGAGTTCGACAAGTTCTACACCACGGTCTGTGTGACCGGCTTCAAGGCCTTCATCGGGGTCGATGTCGGCAAATCCAAGTATGAAATCTTGCACTTCATCGCCCCGGCCAAACTGTGGACGACGCTGAGTGACCACCGGCTGGTGTGTGCGGCCGGCTCACCGAACGGCAAGATCAGCGGATCCCTGAAGGACAGCAAAGAGTAGGTCGAACTCAACCGCGCAGCAGGTCGTCGTAGTCGAGCAGCGGCTGGATCGGCAGCTGTTTGGCCGGGTGGGCCTGCAGCACCCGATGTGCGAAGGCGTCGGCCGCCCGGGCCACTCGGAAATCGAGCTCGGCGGAGTCACTCCAATCGGTGCTCGCGGCGAAGACCGCCAATGGCGAGACGTCGGCCTTGAAGTAGTAGAACAGCGGCAACAGCGCGTGCTCAACCACCAATGAATGGCGCGGGCTGCCACCGGTCGCGGCCAGCAGCATGGGGCGTCCGGTCAAGGAGCGCGGGTCCAGGGCATCGAAGAACAGCTTGAACAGCCCGGCATAGGAGCCGTTGTAGACAGGGGTGACTGCGATCACCCCGTCCGCAGCGAGGATGGCGGCCTTGGCCGCGGCCAACGCCGGAGAAATCTGCTGCTCGGTCAGCGCGGTCGCCAGATCCGCAGCCAGGGTGCGCAGCTCCAGGTGGTTCACTTGAGCTCCGGTGGCGCTGTCGGCCAGCGCGGCCACCACTGCCTCGGTCAGCTTCTCGCCCAACATCCTGCTGCTCGACGGCTCTCCCGAGCCTGCAGTCACTAAGACCAGTTCCACTTCGTCTACCTCCATCGGCTCAACGCCGTTCAGTGGCGATGGCATTCCCCACAGCTCCAGGCCGGATCCGAGAGAATGTCGGGCATGGACTTCTCCGCTTGGTTGACCACGGCCGATCTGATCGCCATTGCCTTGGTGCTGGTGATCACCATCGTGTCGCGGTTCCTGCTTATCAGGCTGGTCAAGGGCCTTACCAGACGGGCCCTGGAGCGCGTCCGTAAGCGGCGGGAGACCGGGTCGACCAAGGCCGAGCGACTACTGGACACAATGTCCATGGGCAACCAGGAACGCTACGAGCAGCGCACCGCGACGCTCGGCTCGATCAGTTCCAGCCTGATCACCGCCACGCTCTGGCTGATTGCCGTCCTGACGATTCTGGCCATCCTGAACGTCCCGTTGGCCCCACTGCTCACCTCGGCCGGCGTCGGTGGCATTGCCTTGGCTTTCGGCGCCCAGTCCCTGGTGAAGGATATTCTTTCCGGCATGTTCATGCTGATGGAGGATCAGTACGGCATCGGTGACCTGATCGATACCGGTGAGGTGAAGGGCACCGTTGAGGAGGTCGGGCTGCGGGTGACCCGGCTGCGGGATCCCTCAGGCACCGTCTGGTATGTCCGCAATGGCGAGATCATGCGACTGGGCAATCAGAGCCAGGGCTGGTCGACCGCCATCATCGACGTCCCGGTGGCCTACGACGAAGACCCCGGACGAGTGATCAGCGTCCTGGAAGAGGTGGCGGCCGAGGCTGAGGACGCCGACGAGCTTGCCGAGGTGTTGCTGGAACGTCCGACCGTGGTGGGGGTGAACGCCGTCAGCGCCACCACCATGACCATTCGGATGATCGGCAAGACCCTGCCCAACCAGCACTGGAAGGTTCAGCGCTGGTTGCTGGAGCACAGTTTGTCGGGGCTGGCCAAGGCCGGCGTACGCAGTCCGGCACCGCTGGGCATCGTGACCAGCTGATCAGTAGTCACCGCTTCACCAAGAGTCGAAGAGACAAGGAGTAGACGATGGGCAGGTACGACGACGCCATCCGTTCCGCTGACCATGATGCGAATCGGCAGCAGGCGTCTGCCCAGAAGGTGCGCGACGTTGCCAGCCGCCAGGTCAGAAGCCTCGGGGCGTCCTTCGCCGCAGAAGGGCGTGAGGTTGCCGCAGCTCTCCAGCGTGCTGGCGTGCCGGCCTCGGGGTTCCTCACTGATGCCGTCGGCCACCGGACCAAACTGCTGCGTGGTTGGACGTTCAACTCCTGCCTGTATCTGCGCAAGGACGGAACCTGGCTCACCCGAGTGAAGCGTGCGTACAAGCCTCACGAATACCAGGAATCAGTCCTTGATGTGGCCACTGAGGTGACCTGGCGAGAGGACGGAGTTCCGGTGCTGTCTTCGGCTCCCTTCGAGGCCCTGTTGGCTCCCGACGAACGCAGCGTTGCCGAAGGGCTCATCATCGCCACCAATCAACCAGGCGTCGGGGTGCTCGGCAACGATTTGAGGTACTACTCACTGACTAGGTACGGCGACCCTCACTCGACGATCGAAGTTCCGCTTCAAGACCAGCTCGCCATTTACGTGCGCGAGGTGTCCCAGGCGAGGTGAGCGCCAACTCCTCGCCGCGGGTCGGGGCTCAGTTCGGTGCCGGCGCCGAGCTCAGCATTCGGGTGGATCCCACCGAGGCCACGATCACGCACGCCATCGCCACCAACTCCACCCAACCCAGCTGTTCACCGAGCACGACCAGCGCAGCCAGCGCAGCCGCTGCCGGTTCCAGGCTCATCAGAATGCCGAACACCCCTGAGGGGATGCTACGCAGGGCCACCATCTCCAGCCCGTAAGGAATCACCGAGCTCATCACCCCCACGACAAGACCAAGGAGCAGCACTCGCGGCTGCAGCAGCGTGGCTCCGCCGATCACGATCCCAGGGACGGCGAAGACTGTGGCTCCGACCAGTGAGCCGACGCTCACCCCAGTCACCCCGGACCAGGAGGTGCCGGTCTTGCGTCCAAGCAGGATGTAGGCCGCCCAGGCCGCGCCGGCGACCAGGGCGAACCCGATGCCGATCCAGTCGACGGTGGCGGGAAAGACTCCCAAAAGGACCACCCCCACAGCAGCCAAGCCCACCCATGCCAGCTCACGCAGGCGCCGGGATCCGACCAGAGCCAGACTCAGCGGTCCCAGGAACTCGATGGTGACAGCCAACCCGATCTGGATCCGTGCAAACGACATGTAGATCGACCAGTTCATGACTGCCAACGCGATGCCGTAGCCGATCACCACTCGCCACTCGCTGGCGGTTCGCCCACGTAGTCGGGGCCGCGCAATCACCCAGAAGATCACCGCAGCGACCGCCATCCGCAACCAGGCGATCGACACTGGTGGGGTGAGGGGGAACAGTGACTTGGCAAACGAGGCCCCCACCTGCACCGACAGGATCGAGCCGACGACCAGCCACACCGGGCTGAGCCACGCGGGTAGTTTCCAGCTCACGCCGGGCCCGCACAGGCATCGTGGGCCGGACAGCTGAGGAGGTGGTCGTTGTAGAGCCCGACCGCTTGGGCGAACGCGTAGACGATGGTCGGCCCGCAAAACTTGAAACCGGCGCGCTTGAGTCTTTTGGAGAGCTCGTCGGTGCGCGCCTCGGTGGCTGGCACTTGGCTCAACTCGGTGAACCGATGCTGGACGGGGACACCGTCCACAGCCGACCAAATGAACTCGCTGAAGCCTCCGGGGTTGTTGGCTTCGATGCGCTGCCACGCCCCGGCGTTGCCGATGGTGGCCTCGATCTTGCCCCGATGCCTGACGATCGCGGCATCACCGAGCAGTCCGGTGACCTCAGCCTCACCCCAGGCAGCGATCAGGTTGGGATCAAAGCCGGCGAAGGCGGCGCGGAAGCCGTCACGTTTTCGAAGGATGGTGATCCAGGCCAAGCCCGCCTGAAAACCGTCCAGGCAGAGCTTTTCGAACAGGGCACGTGAATCCCTCTCCGGAACTCCCCACTCCTGATCGTGGTATTCGACGTAGAGCGGATCCGTGCCGCACCAGCCGCAACGATCGCCCATCACTGCCCCCTTCGCGGGTTCATGCTAGGCCTTTGACTGTGGCGGCTCGGCACCATGCTCGGAGCGCGGCCCTATCGCAGGTCTTGAAGATGCCGCAGGGCCGACCCCATCGGGGATCGGCCCTGCGGCGATTGAGCAATTCAGTCCTCGGTGGGCGAGAACCGTGCAACAGCGGCTTCGTCCTTGACCTTGGTGGCCTCACGCAGCATGTCGGCGGTGGCCTCGTCGGCTTCGAGCTGGTGCTCGTAGATCTCCGGCTCGATCGGACCGGTGCGATCAACGCGGGCTGCGCGGAACCGGGAGACGATCACCGCACCGAAGGCGATGAACGTGGCCAGGGTGGCGATCAGGATGCGAGCCGGGTGGTTGGCGCCGGGGCCGACCGAGATCGTCACGATGGCCGGCGCGATCAGCAGCGCGACCAGGTTCATTACTTTGATCAGCGGGTTGATGGCCGGGCCGGCGGTGTCCTTGAACGGGTCACCGACGGTGTCACCGATCACGGCAGCGGCATGCGCGGGGCTGTTCTTGCCGCCGTGGTTGCCGTCCTCGATGATCTTCTTCGCGTTGTCCCAGGTGCCACCGGAGTTGGCCAGGAAGACCGCCATCAGCACGCCGGTGGAAATCGCACCGGCCAGGAAACCGGCCAGCGGACCGACGCCGAGGCCGAAGCCCACTGCGATCGGAGCGAAGGCGGCCAGCAGGCCCGGGGTGGCCAGTTCCCGCAGCGAGTCGCGGGTGCAGATGTCGACGACCTTGCCGTACTCGGGACGAACCTCGCCGGTCATGATGCCGGGGAACTCGCGGAACTGGCGGCGAACCTCGAACACGATCGCACCGGCGGCGCGAGTCACCGCATCGATGGCCAGGCCGGAGAACAGGAAAACGACTGCACCTCCCAGAATCACCCCGACCAGGGTTACCGGGGAGATGATGTCGTACTGCATCATCGCCTGCACGATGTCTGGGCCGGTGGTAGTGCTCAGGCCCGCGAGCGCGGTATTGACGGCATCGCGGTAGGAGCCGAACAGGGCGGTCGCGGCCAGCACAGCGGTCGCAATCGCGATGCCCTTGGTGATCGCCTTGGTGGTGTTACCCACGGCGTCCAGATCGGTGAGGATCTTGGCGCCCTCCTCGGAGATGTCGCCCGACATCTCGGCGATGCCCTGGGCGTTGTCCGAAACTGGTCCGAAGGTGTCCATGGCCACAATCACCCCGACGGTGGTCAGCAGGCCACAGCCGGCCAGCGCCACCAGGAACAGGGCCAAGGACACCGAGCCGTTGGCCAACAGGAACAGGCCCAAGATGCCGGCAGCGATCACGCCTGCGGTGTAGACCGCTGACTCGAAGCCGACCCCGATGCCCGACAGCACCACGGTGGCCGCGCCGGTCAGGGTGGTGCGAGCCACATGCAAAGTGGGCTTGGAGGTAGTGCCGGTGAAGTAGCCGGTGAGCCAAAGAATGATGCCGGCCAACAGCACGCCGATCAGGACGGCCAATGAGGCGACGATCCGAGGATCGGAGAGAACCACGATGCCGTCGGCGTGGTTTCGCAGCTCGTTGCTGACCCCGGGGATCGCAGCGAAGGTGGCCGGCAGGTAGATGAAGGCAGCAACGGTGGCCAGAATCACCCCGACCACTGCGGACACGTAGAAGCCGCGATTGATCGCGGCCAGCCCGGATTCCTCGCCGCGAATGCGGGTGATGAAGATGCCCAGCGCGGCCACCAGGGCGCCGATCGCGGTTACCAGCAGCGGGAAGACAAGGCCCTGCTCGCCGAAGGCGGCCCGTCCCAGGATCAGTGCGGCCACCAGGGTCACGGCGTAGGACTCGAACAAGTCGGCAGCCATGCCGGCGCAATCGCCCACATTGTCGCCGACATTGTCGGCAATGGTGGCGGCGTTACGAGGGTCATCCTCGGGGATGCCCTTCTCGACCTTGCCCACCAGGTCGGCGCCGACATCGGCGGCCTTGGTGAAGATGCCGCCGCCGACTCGCATGAACATCGCCAGCAGGGCGGCGCCGAAGCCGAAGCCTTCCAACACCCCCGGAGCGGAGTAGCCGAACAGCAGACCGACCACCGACGCTCCCAGCAAACCCAGCCCGACCACACTCATACCGACCACGCCGCCGGTCTGGAAGGCGATCTTGGCACCGGTTGCCCGACCATCGGGCTGGTTGGCCGCCGCTGCCACCCGGACGTTCGCGCGGGTCGCCAGCCACATGCCGAGGAAGCCGATGCCGGCCGAGAATGCCGCACCGGCCAGGAAGAAGCCTGAGCGGCCGATCTTGATCTCCATGTTGTCGGCGGGCAGCAGCCAGAGCAGCGCGAAGACCAGAGCAGCGAAAATCGCCAGGGTACGGAATTGGCGCCCCAGGTAGGCGGAAGCACCTTCCTGGACGGCCTGCGCGATGGCCTTCATCGACGCGGTGCCCTCGTCGGCGGCCAATACCTTGCGAGCCAGGACGCCGGCTACGGCCAGCGATACCAACGCGATCACGGCGATCACTGCCATGATCGTCATGCTGGTCGCGCCAAGTGAGGTTTCCAAGGGTAGGAACGCTGTGGCGGCTAAGTTCATGATCCTCCTTGCACGTTGTGCGCTTCTGGCGCACGAGGTTGCAGCCCTAATCGGCTGAGCAAATCGGATTCTAGGGGATTAAGGCCATGTTACAGAAATGCTGTGTTATGTGCACTCATGTTAATGGCAGAATGTCTTAGCATTTGACGTGCAATCCGGTCTGGTCACGGTTCGCTCAACAGGAGGCTACCGGCCCGATGTGTCCCTGGCACAAGGGAAGGCGTCAAAGTGCGTAGCCGCGACCATGTTAGTTCTGAACCCACCGGAGTAGCCCCCAGGTGGACGATGCAGCCTTGCTCACGTTTCAAGATCGACCAACCGGTGGTAAATCGTTACCCCGATGCCCTCGCGCCAAACTGTCGCAGTTTAATACTGCACGATTAAACGCTGAATGTCGACCCGTGCGGGATTAATCTGACATTGCTGAACAACCGTGATGCGCATTCCCGATCACGAGTAGCAGCCAATGCGGTCCGGCCCAACCAGGCTCGCCAGGAACACCAGGAACACCAGACAAGGTTCACCGCATTCACCCCCGGAGCACTCCCCTGGCCTCATCACCTAGGCGCCGCGTCTGAAGCTGTCCGGATTACCGCCCACCTGGGCGGCCTCGCGGCGCTAGGGTCATGCACGTGGACGCACCATGGGTACAGCACTATCAACCTGGAGTTCCGGCGCAGATCGAGCTCCCCACCCAGTCTCTCGTAGCCCTCTACGAACGATCGGTGGCTGAGGCCGGCGACTGCGTGGCGACCGAATTCTTCGGCAAGACCACCACCTACACCGAGCTTGGTGACCAGATCGACCGGGCTGCCGAGGGACTGCGCAAGTTGGGCGTACGCGCCGGGGACCGGGTGGCTTTGGTGCTGCCGAACTGTCCCCAGCACGTGGTCGCGTTCTATGCGGTGCTGCGGCTGGGCGCGATCGTGGTCGAACACAATCCGCTCTACACCGAGCGCGAACTGCGGCACATGTTCGAAGACCACTCCGCCCGGGTCGCCATTTGCTGGGACGTTGCGGTGGCCAAACTTCAGGCGATGCCCGAGGACGTGACCCTTGACAACATCGTCTCGGTCAACCTGTTGAGGGCCTTCCCCACCATCAAGCGGCTAGTGCTGGGGCTTCCGTTCCCGAAACTGCGCAAGACCAGAGCCAAGCTCACCGCCGAGGTCTCCGGGACGATGAGCTGGGAGCAACTGCTGTCGGCTCCCCGGATCGATCCACAGCATCCCCGTCCCGATGTCGGGGATCTGGCCGTGATCCAGTACACCTCAGGAACCACCGGTGCCCCTAAGGGCGCGATGCTGACTCACTTCAATCTGTTCGCCAACGCTCGCCAGGGTGAGGCTTGGATGAACGGCGCGGAGTACCGCAAAGAGAACTTCTACGCGATCCTGCCGATGTTCCACGCCTTCGGGATGACGCTGTTCCTGACCTACGGGATTCTCAAACAGGCCCGACTGGTGATCTTCCCTTCCTTCGATGTCGACATGGTGTTGGACGCAGCCAAGAAGACCCCACCGACGGTCTACTGCGCTGTCCCGCCGATCTACCAACGAACCGCTGAGCGCTCGATCGAACGTGGCATCAGCTTGCGCAGTGCCAAGTACTGCATCTCCGGAGCGATGAACCTGCCCACCGAGGTGGTCACGGTCTGGGAAAGCGTCTCCGGCGGGCTGCTGGTTGAGGGCTACGGCATGACCGAGGCTTCCCCGGTCTGTTTGGGCAATCCCTTTCATCCCTCCCGGCGACCCGGCACCATCGGCATCCCCTTCCCGAGCACGAACATGAGGGTGGTCGATCTGGAAGACCCCACCAAAGAGGTCGCCCAGGGCGAACGAGGTGAACTACTCATCCAGGGTCCACAGGTGTTCTGCGGCTACTGGAACAACCAAGCCGAGACCGCCACGACGTTGCTGCCCGGCGGCTGGCTGCGAACCGGTGATGTCGTCACCGTGGACGTCGACGGTTTCACCACCATCGTCGACCGAGTCAAGGAACTGATCATCACCGGGGGATTCAACGTCTCGCCCTCAGAGGTCGAGGCAGTGCTGCTCACCCACCCCGACATCATCGAGGCGTCGGTGGTCGGCGTGCCGGCGCCGACCGGCGGAGAGTCGGTGGTGGCCGCGGTGATCCTTCGTCCGGGCGCCGAGCTCAACGAGCCCGTGCTGCGATCTTGGTGCAAAGAGCGCCTGGCTGCCTACAAAGTGCCGCGCCAGATCATCGCGCTTGCGGAACTGCCGCGCTCGATTCTGGGCAAGGTGATCCGTAAGGAGGTCCGCTCCGCAGTGCTCGACGGGTAGCCCCGAGACCACCACCCAACCCTTCGACAAGCCCCGGGGACTCAGCTGGCTGAGCCTGTCGAAGCCAGTCGGCCCAACCCTCCGACAGGCTCAGGGAACTTGGGCGCGCGAGCGATCGGCTCTGCTCAGCGGGCTTCTTCAGGAAGGGCGATATAGGCCATGTCGGTCGAGGCGCGCCGCCAAGGCCAGGCCCAACCACGGCGCCGCAGCAGGTAAACCACTGCCGTTGCCGTTGCCAAGCCACAGGCGATACCGCCGATGGCCAGTGTCCAGCGCGGACCCCAGGCATCGCCGACCCAACCCAGCAGTGGCGAGCCGATCGGCGTGCCGCCGAGGAAGATCGCCATATAGAGGGCCATCACCCGTCCACGCATCACCGGATCGGTACCCAACTGCACCGAAGTGTTGGCTGCGGTCATCACCGTCAAGGCCGTGAACCCAGCCGGCAGTAACAGCACCATGTAGAGGTAGAAGCCCGGAGTGAGGGTCATCACGATCAGCACCACGCTGAAGGCGGCCAAGGCACCCACGATCAGTTGCAGGGGCACCTCGGTACGGCGGGCGGCCATCAGACCGGCACTCAGCGAACCGATCGCCATCACCGAACTCATGAAGCCGAACATCTCAGGTCCAACGTGGAACACCGACGTGGCCATCAGCGCATTGGTGAGCTGGAAGTTGAGCCCGAAAGTGCCCAGCATGAACACCATGAACATCACCAACATGATGTCCGGACGCCGCCGGACGTAGCGCAGGCCCTCCATCACGCCGCCGGAGCGCGGACCGCGCGGTGCCGGAGTGAGCTCGGCCGGATTCATCGCCAGCAGCGCGATCAGCACCGCGATGAAGCTCAGCGCGTTCACCGCCAGCGACGGCCCGACGCCCCACCAGGCGATGGTGAGGCCGGCCACGGCCGGTCCGATCAGGCGGGCAGTGTGGAAACTGGTGGTGTTCAGACCCACGGAGTTGCCGATCAGCTTGGCCGGCACCATTTCCGGTGCAAACGCCTGCCGGGCGGGGGCGTCGAAGGCTGCAGCGATCCCTTGCAGGAAGGCCAGCACGTAGACCTGCCACAGCGTCACCCATCCGCCCAGGACCAGGATCGCCAGCGCCGTGCCGGTCAGGGCCAGCCCGGCCTGGGTGAGCATCAGCAGCTTGCGCTTTTGAAACCGATCAGCGAGCGCCCCCGCCCACGGCGAAAGCAACGCGGTGGGCAGAAACTGCAAGCCGGTGACGATGCCAAGGGCGATCGCGGAATTGTTGGTGAGGATGGTCAGCACCAGCCAGTCCTGGGCGACTCGGGCCATCCAGGTACCGATGTTCGAGACGAAGCCCCCGGTCCAGAAGAGCCGGTAGTTACGCAGGGCCAAAGAGGAGAACAGCGGCACCCGCTCCGTGGCGGTGGCCGCGCTCATTGTCCCAACACCCGATTCAACAGCTGGGTGGCTTCTCGCAACAGCACTCGCTCTTCCTTACTCAGTCCTTGAAGTTGTCTGACCATCCAGTCGTCACGGGCTCGGGCGACCCGGTCCAGCGTGGCTTTGCCCTCGCCGGTCAGAGTCAGTACCTTGCACCGTCCGTCGTCGGGATGGTCCTGGCGGCTCACCAGCCCCTTATCGACCAGACAATTGACGGTCTTGGTCATGCTCGGGGCGCTCACCTTCTCCACCTCGGAGAGCTCCCCGGGGGTTAGGGGGCCACGACGCAGGTTCGACAGCGCGCTCACCTGATGCGGCGCGAGCTCTGCGCTGGATTCGAACCGGACGCGACGAGACACCCGCTGGCAAGCGATTCGCAGGTCGTTGGCTAGGGAAGTCATCGTCAAGGTGTTCATATCGTTAGTTTAACTCATTAGTTAGGCTAACTATTCCCGGCGATGGACCGTGGGATGACGCCACACCTTCCCTAGTGGTTCAGGATCCGCCCGGTGAGCCGCTCGAGTAAGAGAGCGAGCCCCGCTCCTCGAGCCAGGCAGCCACCACGTTCCCTGAGCCAGGCAGGCACTACGTTCCCTGAGTTCGTCGAAGGGCGCTTGCCGACTCCGAAAAGCATCAGCCACCCAGCAGGCGTGCCCACGCGCTCAAGGCCGGATCGGCCAATGTCGTGAAGAGGTGATCGGGCGCGAACCCGTCCTGCGGCACCGTTGGCACGCCCACCACCGTGAGTCCGGCCGCTTTGGCTGCATTCACCCCCACCAGAGAATCCTCGAATGCCAAGGTGGCAGTCGGCGCTACCGCGAGCAGCTCACAAGCCCGCAGGTACAGATCGGGGGCCGGTTTGCCGTTGACCACATCCTCGGCGGCCACGATCACCTCGAAGATGTCGGCCAATCCGGCGTGATTCAGCGCCAACTCCACCAGGCGACGCTCAGAGTTACTGACCACCGCGAACGGCAGTCGATCAGCCACCGCGTGCACCAGCTCCACCGCGCCCGGCATCGGCTCCGCCTGATCGGCGATCACCTCGGCCACAGTCTCGGTCAGCTCGGCCTTCAGCAGGGCTTCTTCACCCACCCGGTCGAACCACTCCGCCATCCGAGCCACCGTCCAGTCGATGGTGGTACCGATGAAGCGCGCCTTGATCTCAGCGGTGAACGCCATCCCGTGGCGGGCGAAGATTGCCCCCTCGGCGATCGACCAGCAGGATTCGGTATCGACCAGCAGCCCGTCGCAGTCGAACGCGACCGCGGCCACCGGATGATTGCGAGGTTGCCAGCTACTCAACTGAGCCACCTCCCTGCCAGGAGGCCTCGGCCGACAAGCTCGATGGCCTTGTGGTCAGCGGCCTTCCTGGGATGCCATCCCGGGGCCCCACAACGAAGAACTGCACCGTCACCAACTTTCAGCTCTGCTGCTGCGCCCACCAGGCCAACAGCACCTCGCGGGCCTTCTCGACACCCAGCGGTCCATCGTCGATCCGGCGCTCCAGGAGGAACTTGTAAGCCTTACCGACCACCGGCCCCGGCCCGACACCGAGCAACTCCATGATCGCGGTGCCGTCCAGATCTGGACGCATCGCGTTCAGCTCCTCCTTGGCGCTCAGCTCATCAATGCGCCACTCCAGCTCCTCGTAGGCCCGGCGTAGGTTTTCGGCCTTGCGCTGGTTGCGAGTGGTGCAGTCCGAGCGGGTGAGGATGTGCAGGTGCTCCAGCTCAACGCCGGCATCACGGACGTAGCGGCGCACCGCAGAGTCCGTCCACTGGCCGGCGCCGAAACCGTGGAAGCGTAGATGTAGCTCAACCAGCGCGGAGACCGCCTTGATCTCCTCATTGGAAAAATGCAGGGCCTGCATCCGTTTGCGGGTCATCTTGGCCCCCACCACATCGTGGTGATGGAAGGAAACCTTGCCGTTGGGCTCGAACTTGCGGGTGCGGGGCTTGCCGATGTCGTGGAACAGCGCGGCCAGCCGGTTGACCAGATCGGGAGCGTGTCCGCGTTCGCGTTCCAACGCGATGGCCTGCTCAATCACGGTCAGGGTGTGCTGGTAGACGTCCTTGTGGTGGTTGTGCTCGTCGGCCTCCATCTTCAGCGCCGGCAGCTCAGGCAGGATCAGGTCGGCCAAGCCGGTCTCGACCAGCAAGTCCAGGCCCGGCCGCGGATTGTCACTGAGCAGCAGTTTGGTCAGTTCGTCACGCACCCGCTCGGCTGAAATGATCTGGATCCGATCGGCGTCGGCACGCATCGCGGCTACCACCTCCGGGGCTGGCCGGAACCCCAACTGGGAAGCGAAGCGCGCCGCCCGCATCATTCGCAGCGGATCATCGGAGAAGGAGATCTCCGGCGCCGCCGGGGTGCGAATCAGCATCGCGTCCAGGTCGGCCAGGCCGTTGAAGGGGTCGAGCAATTCACCGCTGGTCACGTCCAAGGCCATCGCGTTGATGGTGAAATCGCGGCGGACCAGATCTCCGCCGAGGTGATCCCCGAACTCCACCACCGGCTTGCGAGAGTCAGGGTCGTAGGCGTCGGCACGGAAGGTGGTGATCTCCACCAGCCACTCACTGCCATCGGCCTCCACGATTCGGCAGGCGATGGTGCCGAACGCGCGACCCACGTCCCAAACCGCTCTGGTGAACCTGCGCACCAGCCCTTCAATATCGTCGGGACGGGCGGAAGTGGTGTAGTCCAAATCCTTGCTCAGCCGCCCCAGGAGCGCATCGCGTACTGAGCCGCCGACCAGGTACAACTCGTGTCCTGCTTCGGCGAAGGCTGCGGCGAGTGCCTGCATCTTTGGGCCGACCGCCAGGGCCGCGTCAAGGTCGGCGCGTTGGTCACTGGTGAGGCTCGGCACGGCCAGTGAGTCTACGGCGCTGGGCGCCCGCCGTCCCAACCAGTGCCGCAGTAAGGCGGTACTCGGGCTGGGACCAGCTAAATTGTCCGCCGAGAGTCCGCTGTGATTCAACTGTGTCGCGATGAAGGGTCGCACCGCGTGCGAAAGACGATTACTGAGGTCCAGGCTCTGCGTGCCGTCGCGGTGTCCGCCGTAGTCCTCTACCACATCGACCCCAAACTCCTTCCTGGCGGCTTTGTTGGCGTGGACGTGTTCTTCGTCATCTCCGGCTTTCTCATCACCAGGCACATGCTCAGGGAGGTCGCTGATCGCGGCACTATTTCGCTGAGCGGCTTCTGGGCCAACCGCGCCCGCCGCATTCTGCCCGCAAGCCTGCTGGTGATCTTGGTCACCGTGCTCGTCGCCGCCCTCAGGTACCCGATCGACGAGATTGCGCGAATCAGCTCGCAGGCGCTCGCCTCCACCGTCTATGTGCAGAACTGGCTGCTGGCCAGCGAGTCGGTCGACTACCTGGCTGCTGACAACGTGCCCACTCCGTTTCAGCACTTCTGGTCGCTGTCGGTGGAAGAACAGTTCTACTTCGTGTGGCCGATTCTGCTGGTGGCCATCGTTTGGCTGGCGCTACGGCGTCGCCGAGGCGAGGAACCATCCCTGGCCTCGGATCAGCGCACCCGTCGATGGATCCAGGTGGCTTTCTCCGTGGTCGTCATCGCCTCCTTCCTCTACTCAGTGGTGCAGGTGTCCGGCGGAGACGCCACCGGCTACTTTTCCTCGATCGGACGGCTGTGGGAACTCGGCCTCGGCGGGGTACTGGCCGCCTTCTACCGCGACCCGGTGGCCCGTCCCCGCCTGCGCTCGGCCGTCTCATTCCTGGGCTACCTGATGATCGCGCTGGCCTGTTGGCGCATCAATGCCGACACGCCCTTCCCTGGGGTCGCCGCATCACTCCCCGTGGTTGGGACCGCGCTGGTCATCGCAGCCGGGAGGACCAGCGGCCTGCTGAGCCTCACCCGAATCGTGGAACTAAGACCCGTCCAGGCGATCGGCGACTGGTCGTACTCGATCTACCTGTGGCACTTCGGCTTGATCGTCACAGCGACGATGATCTGGGAGCCCGCCGGGTTGCCGTTGTGGCTCAAGGGCGCGATCGTGGCACTGACCTTGGCGATCTCCTACCTCAGCTACCGATTCGTGGAACAACCCTTCCGCACCAAGCGGTGGGCGGCGGTGCCACCGCGCAAGGTGTTGCTCCTGGCCGCAACCGGATTGCTGGTCACATCGCTGGTCTGCGTGGCACTGCCCCTGCGCATCCAGGCCATCCAGGATGACTGGAACCGGCGCGCTGCCTCAGTTCGTGATGAGGCGGCTCGCTATCAAGTCGATCCGAACGCCTCCGGACCACTGGCAGCCTTTCCCGATGGCCGGGTGGCCATTACCCCGAATCCACTTCTGGTAGCTGCCGATCGGAGCGACGAGGGAACTCCGGTCAACCCCGGCGCCGCCACGGGCCCTCATCCATGCCAAGCCGAAGCCACCGACACTTCAACAGCCGAGTGCCTCGCCGGAGTGCCCTCATCGCCGACTCGAGTGGTGCTCGTTGGTGATTCCCATGCCACCGTGATGCTCGCGCCGCTGGCAAGGATCGCCACCCAACGCAACTGGCGGTTGGAGACCTACCTCCACGCCTCCTGTCCCTTCAGCTTGGCGCGTCGCGTCGTGGAGGCCACGCAGACCATCAAGTGCGCTGAAGCGAACACCGAGGTGGTGAACAAGCTCCTTGCCGATCCACCAGCGCTGGTGATCTCGGTCTCCTGGGCGAACATCGAGTGGGACGGCGCCGAAACTGACCCTGACGTCGGGGTACGGGGCTACGCGTCCCTGTGGCAAAAGCTGGCCGGAGCGGGCATCCCGGTAGTGGCCTTCCGCGACACGCCCCGTCCGCTGCGTAGTGGGCAGGCGTGCATGTCGGCCAACTACGAACACCCCGAGAAATGCGCGGCGCCGGTTGCGAAGGCGTATTTCCAGCACGACGAGGTTGTCAAGGCCGCCGCACAGGTTCGGGGAACCACTGTGGTGAATCTCGACAAGATGATGTGCACCAGCAAGGCCTGCCCGACCGTGATCAACCACATCCTGGTTTACCGGGACACCAACCACATCACCACTACCTGGGCCAAAGCCCTGACCTCAGCCATCGCGAGCCAGTTGCCGACCGACCTGCACCGTTGAGCCGCGGCTGGGCGAGCGTCGAGTCGCCTTCCCAGCGCACCCCGTACGATGGGACGGTGATTAGTGGCGCTCCCTGGGCCGGACGGTTCGGCCGCGGCCTGGCTCTGGTCGCAGCCACTGCCATCGCCTTGGGGCTGAGCTTGGCTGCGCCGGCCCGGGCTGACGACACCGTCAAGCTGAACCTGGTGATGACCTCGCTGATCGCCACCGGAACCTCGCCGGAGGATCAGGTCACGGTCAAGCTCACCCTGACCAACACCGGCACGATCCCGGCCTACGGAGTGGTCGCACACCTGTGGCGTTCACAGGATCCGATCCACGATCAGGCGGGCTTGCAGGCTGTCGCCGACGGCACTTCAACATGGGGTGGTTGGCCAACCGGGACCGGCAGCTACCTGCTCATCACCAACTCGACCACCGCCTTCGCGCCGGGAGCTACCAAGCAGTTCAAACTCACCGCGAAGCTCTCCCAACTCGGCTTCGTCACCACCGGGGTGGCCTACGCCTTCGGTGTCGATGTGGTGGCCACGGCCGACCAGAGCAGCAACTACAACGTCGTGGCCAAGGTGCGCACCTTCGTCCCGATGCCAGGGGAGGACACCGTTGCGGTCACCTCCACGGTGCTGCTCAGCTCGACGCCGTCGAAGTTGGCCCCGAACGTCTTCGCCAATGACAACCTCACCGCCGAGCTGACCGGACGCCTAGGCGCCCTCCTCACCGCGGCCGGCGACGTCGGCAACAGCTGGCTGATCGACCCAGCCCTGCTCGATGAGGTTCGCGACCAAGCAGATGGCTACCAGGTTCTCGATGGCACCGTCACCAAACCGGGTGCCGGTCAGCAGGTGGCCGCCGATTGGCTGGCCCGCTTTCTGAAGCTCGACCGCAGCCACGGCGCTCGCACCCTGTTCGCCAACCCTGACACCTCTGGCGCCCAGGCAACCCAGCACAACGAACTGTTGTCCTGGTCCAGGAGTGCCACCAATGCGGTAGAGGGGGTGTCCGACCTTCCGTTGGTGATCGTGCCCACCGGGAGTACGCTCACCGCCGCCAACCTGAGTTACCTGGCCTCGGCCGGCGCGAGCGCGATCATCGCGACCAATAGCGGCACCTCCGGGGCCCTGCAACGCACCAGTTCGACGACTCCGCTGCTTGCGGTGGCCACCCAGCTCACCACCGCCCAGCCCGGCGATTCGACCGCAGCAATCGCATCTCGGCAGTTCGCCCTCGCCCAAACCGTTGTCTGCGGCAGCGCCGGCGAAGTGCGGCTACTAACCACCGCTGCCGAAGTTACGGCCAACGCTGCGACCTTGCCCAGCTGGACCTCCCAGCGCAGCCTGGGAGCGGTCCTGGCCGAGACCGCGACCCGGCGTGCAAACCTGACCGCGGTGAAGACCGCGCGGCTCAGCAACGAGCAGTTCACCGAGTTGAATCGCATCTCCGACGATTTCGACGCCTACTCCGAACTGGTTCCCGATTCCACCTTCACTGCTCAGCCCGAGAGCGCCCACCTTCGCTCAGTTGCTTCGGCCTGGATCACCGATGCCACCGCCGGCGACAGGTATGCCGACAGCCTGGCCAAACTGATCGGTCGGCCCCAGGTGAGCGAGCGGATTCACCTGTATGCCAGCGCTCGCTTCGTGATGTCGGCACGCAGTAACCAGTTCCCGGTCACCGTAACCAATGACTCCCTCGAGCCGATTCGGGTGCGAGTCGTGGTCACCAGCGACAACCCGCAGCGGCTTTCGGTCCCACCCTCCGATGTGGTGACGGTAGCCCCCGGGCAGAGCCAGACCGTCAACGTTCGCCCCGAGGCCACCGCGAACGGGCTGATCTCAGCGTCCGCGCATCTGACCACCGCGAGCGGTCGCCGGGTCAGTCCCGATGTACCCCTGTCCATCGAAGTCACCGAGTTGGGTGTCGTCGCCTGGATCATTGTCGGTGTGTCCGCCGTGGTGCTGGTGGGCGCCACTGCTTGGCGGATCCGTCAGGTGCGCCGCCGCGACAGCCAGAACTCCCCAGACCTGAAGGCCACAAACCAGACATGAGTCAGCAGCCACAGTCCTCTCCGGTCCTTCAAGAACCGGAGACGGTTCCGGCCACCGGCGGGCGCCGTTTGCTCAGCGCCACGGCAGTGATGGCTTCGGGCACGATGGTCTCTCGAATGCTCGGCCTGGTGCGGACCATGCTGCTGGTCTTCATTCTCGGCAACGCCACCTTGCGGGTGGACGTGTTCAACGTGGCCATGTTCGTGCCGAACTCGCTCTACATGCTGCTGGCCGGCGGCACCTTGAACAACGTGCTGGTGCCGCAGATCGTTCGGGCGGTGAACAACGATGAGGACGGCGGCAAAGCCTTCATCGATCGGATCATCACCGGCTTCCTGATGATTCTGGGCGCGGTCACAGTGCTGTTCACCATCGGTACCCCGGTGGTGATGAGCATCTACGCCTCCAGTTGGCGGACCCCCGAACTGGCCGATCACTGGCGCGCGCTGCTGATGATGACCTACCTGACGATGCCGCAGTTGTTCTTCTTCGGCGTCTTCTTCCTGATCGGCCAGGTGCTGAACGCCAGGGAAAAGTTCGGCCCGATGATGTGGGCACCGATCACCAACAACGTGGTCGCGATCGCGGTGTTCGGGCTCTACCTGTCGATCTGGGGCACCCAGACCACCACCAACCTCGCCTTCACCGACCAGCAGGTGTGGCTTCTCGGAGTTGGCTCGACGCTGGGGATCGTGGCTCAGACCGTCGTGTTGGTGCCCTACTTGAAGCGGGTCGGGTTCACCTACCGTCCCCGTTTCGACTTGAAAGGCACCGGACTGGGACGGACCTTCCACGTGGCCAAGTGGATGGTCGGCTATGTGGCGCTGACCTCCTTGGCCCAGGTAGTGGTGACCAACCTCGCAACCACCGCAGCCGCTGCCGGTGCTGCCGGCGGAGAGGCTGGGGCTGGCGTGACCGCCTACCAGAACGCTTACCTGATTTGGATCCTGCCCCACTCCCTACTCACCGTCTCGCTGGCCACGGCAATGCTGCCGATGGCCGCCAAGCATGCCGCTGTCGGTGACCGGGTCGGGGTGCGAATCGAAACCGAGCGGGCGCTTCGGCTGGCCCTGACTTTCCTGGTTCCCGCGTCACTGGCCTTCATCGTCCTTGCCGATCCGATCGCAAGGATCGCCTTCGGCAACGGCAGCGGTGCCAGCGACTACCACTTCGTTGCCTGGGCGCTGGCCGGCTTCGGCATCGGCCTGGTGCCCTACACGATCCAGTACCTGTATCTGCGCGCCTTCTATGCCCTCGACAACACCAAGATCCCGTTCTTCCTGCAGATCTGGATCAGTGGCGCCAACGCGCTGCTCGCGGTGCTCCTGGTGCTGGCCGTGAGTAGTCCGTCGACGGTCGCAGCCCGGCTGGCTGCCTCCTATGCGCTGGCCTACTACTTGGGCGTATTTCTGACCCATCGCGCCTTGAAGAAGCAGCTTCCAGATCTCAGCGGTAGACCGATCTGGAATCACATCGTCAGGTTGCTGGTGCCCTCGGCGCTGGCTGCAGCGGCGGCTTGGGCGATCACCTGGGTGTTCTCTGGTAGCGCCAATGCGCTGCTCCGGCTGGCCGGCTTCGCCGTTGCCGGAGTAGCGGCACTGCTGGTCTTCTTCTTCGTGGCCAAGCGGATGGACATTGTTGAGGCGGCGTCGCTGTTCGACATCCTGCGACGGCGCAAGGGTGAGGAGGGCGAGGGTGACGCTGTCGAATCCATCGTCGAGGAGGACCAGTCGAGCGCGGAGGCCGGTACTGGTGACGTCCCTAGCGACCAGGCGGTCGACCAGACCAACGAGGACCCCGACGGCACTGGTGTCTTCATCGCGATCAGCGCCCCGGTCGATCCACTCGACTATCCCGATCCGAGCAAGGACGCCGTCGCTGGGCAGGTATTGGCCCAGCGGTATGAGTTGGCCGAACAGTTGGCCGTGCACGAGGGCACCCAGACGTGGAGGGCTAACGACCCGGTGCTCGACCGTCCGGTGCTGGTACATCTGTTGGCCGACCGCGATCCGCGTACCGCGCGAGTTCTCACCGCGGCCCGCTCCGCTGCAGTTGCCACCGACTCCAGGTTCCTGCGGGTTCTCGACGTTGTCGACGCCGAGGCCGGGGTGGACGCCTATCTGGTCTACGAGTACGAGGCCGGTCAGACTCTGGAAAAGCTGCTGCGCGACGGACCGTTGACCTCGATGGAGGCTGCCTGGCTGGTGCGCGAAGTGGCTGATGCGTTGGCGCCGTTGCACGCTCAAGGGCACTTTCACCAGCACCTGAATCCAGCCACCGTGCTGATCAGTTCCAATGGCAACCTGAAGATCCTCGGATTTGAAGTGGACGCCGCGATGCATTCCGACGGCCGGCCGATCCCGGCCAGCACTTCGGTAGATGTTCAGGCGCTGGGCGATCTTCTCTACGCCTGCCTGGTGGCCCATTGGCCCCACGGCGAACGGTTCGGCTTGCCAGCTGCCCCCACCGAAGCCGGACGAGCTGTGGCGCCCAGCGAGGTTCGTGGCGGAGTGGCGCCGGCATTGGAGCAGGTGATCGAGCGGATCCGTTCGATCAATCCGCGAGGTCGGGCGTCCCGGTTGTTCACCGCTACCGCGATCACCACCGAGCTTTCGCTGGTGCTCGGCGCGACCAGCGCGGCCGGCGACTTGCGCGCGCGGTTGAGCCACCCCGGTTCGAATTTCGCTGAACCCGGCGCCGTCTCCAAGGTGATTCCTCCAGTACCGACCCCTGCAGCCAATCACACCTACCTCAGCTCACCACTGCCCCACGACTTCGACTCGGCAGCCGATGCCGGCGAGCCCTTCGTCGACTCGATGCTTTCCCGCGGTGACAACTTCACCCCGATTCCGCCGCCACACGGAGCTCACCTGGGGAAATCGCGACGGCGACTGCCCTTGATGCTGCTTTCGGGTCTGCTGGTGATCGCGGTCGGATTGGCTGCAGCGGCGATTCAGACGATGCAGTCCGGGGTTGCTGGAGCAGCGCCGGTGTTGGCGATTTCCAAGGTCGACGACTTCGATCCGAAGCTGGACGGCGGCAGTGGCGGAGAGAATTCGGCCAAGGCCGGGTTGGCCGCCGACGGCGATCTGAACACCGCCTGGGCTACCGACAGCTACCGCACCGCCAAGTTCACCAACAAGCCCGGCGTTGGTCTGATTCTCGATCTGGGCATGGTGCGCAGTGTCGATGCGGTGACGGTGCATCTGGTCGGTCTGGGCACTGACCTTGACGTCCGAGTGCCTGCCAAGAATCAGTCCGCGGCCTCCACCAAGACCGTTCGGGATTGGCGGGTGGTCGCCTCAGCCAAGAATGTGGGCGAGACCACCGAGCTTCAGTTGGACGGAGTGCACACCCACTATTTGTTGATCTACCTGACTTCGTTGCCAGCCGTTGGTGGCGGAAAGTATCAAGCCGGCATCGCCGAAGTGGTGGTCTCGGGTACCTGAACCCGGTCCGCTCCGCGCCTGGTCAGTTGCCCGGCGGCACCGGCCAGCCGCCCCGGTTCACCGGCATCGGAGGCATCAGCGGTGGCGGGGGTGGCACCATCGCAACCGCCTTCGGTCCGCTGAAGGGCAGGCTCAATGCCGCCGGCAGCAGACCCGAGACGACCAGTGCGGTGAAAGTCCACGTGACCTGCAGGGCCAGCCACTGCGTCACACTGAACTGGCTATCGGAAGTCTCGACCAGCAGCAGGAAGACGAAGTAGCCCACCGGCACAGCCCCGAACAGCGGCAACGCGCTGAGGAAGCGAACCGGAATCAGCCCGGTGACCAGGTGGATCAGCTCACCGAAGAACGCCACCAACGGCAGCGGGAGGATCGTGTCTTTGGCCAGGCCGAGCGGCTGAAACACCTCGCCCTGGATGAGGTGATCCACGACGAAGTGGACCACCACTCCCGCGATGGTAAGCAGTGCGGTGGCAAAGGTAGCGCCGAGGCCGGCTCCACAGAAAAGCAGGTGCCGCCGGGTTTTCCCCGGCGGCACCTGTGGTTTCAGCGAAACGTCACTCCACGACGTCTTCGTCGACCCAGTCGAAGGTCCGGGTCACGGCCTTCTTCCAGTTGCGGTAGAGGCGATTGCGCTCGTCCTGCTCAGGCGAGGGGTTCCAGCGCTTGTCCTCGGCCCAGTTGTTGATGACGTCCTGCTCGCCCTCCCAGTAGCCGGTGGCAATACCGGCTGCATAGGCAGCGCCCAACGCAGTGGTCTCGGCAACCACCGGACGCACCACCGGCACGCCCAGCTGATCGGCCTGGAACTGCATCAAGGTGTCGTTGGCGATCATGCCGCCGTCGACCTTGAGTTCCTTCAGGTCCACCCCGGAGTCGGCATTCATGGCGTCCAGCACCTCACGGGTCTGGTAGGCGGTGGCCTCCAGGACGGCGCGGGCGATGTGACCACGGTTGACGTAGCGGGTCAGGCCAACGAGCGCGCCGCGGGCATCCGCACGCCAGTACGGCGCGAAGAGGCCGGAGAATGCCGGCACGAAGTAGCAGCCACCGTTGTCGTCTACCGACTTGGCCAGTTCCTCAACCTCAGGAGCCGAGGAGAACATCTTCAGGTTGTCGCGCAGCCACTGCACCAGCGAACCGGTCACTGCGATCGAACCCTCAAGGGCGTAAACGGCCTTGCGATCACCGATCTTGTAGCAGACGGTGGTCAGCAGACCGTTCTTGCTCGGCACTGGCGATTCGCCGGTGTTCATCAGCATGAAGTTGCCGGTGCCATAGGTGTTCTTCGCCATGCCGACCTCGAAGCAAGCCTGGCCGAAGGTGGCCGCCTGCTGGTCGCCAAGGTCGCCGGCGATCGGGACGCCACCGAGCAGGCCCTGCTCGCGTCCGTAGCCGTAGATCTCAGCCGAGGACTTGATCGCGGGCAGCATGCTCATCGGAATGGTCATGTCGGCTGCGATCGCGGGATCCCACGACAGGGTCGCGAGGTCCATCAGCATGGTGCGAGAGGCGTTGGTGACGTCGGTCACGTGCACGCCGCCGTCAACTCCACCGGTCAGGTTCCAGATGACCCAGGTGTCCATGTTGCCCATCAGCAACTTGCCGGCCTCAGCCGCCGCGCGGGCGCCCTCGACGTTGTCCAGGACCCACTTCACCTTGGGGCCGGAGAAGTAGGTCGCCAGCGGCAGGCCGACCCGGCTCTTGTACTTGTCCTGATTGCCACCGCCGAGCTCGTCGACGATCTTGGCGGTGCGGGTGTCCTGCCAAACGATGGCGTTGTAGACCGGCAGGCCGGTCTCCTTGTTCCACACCACCGTGGTCTCACGCTGGTTGGTGATGCCAACCGCCTGGATGTTTTCCTTGTTCAGGCCAGCCTTCGCCAGCGCCTCGGCTACGACCTCGCGGACCGCGTCCCAGACCTCAACCGGGTTGTGCTCAACCCAGCCGGCCCTCGGGAAAATCTGCTCGTGCTCCTTCTGCCCCACCGAGACGATACGTCCCTCGTGGTTGAAGATAATTGCGCGAGAACTGGTCGTTCCCTGGTCAATCGCCAGGATGTACTTGTCAGCCATGGATAATCCTTCCACATCTTTGTCGATAGGGATGATCGCGAGCGGGTCGATGGCCATCGGCCCGCTCGCTCTTGCTTGTGGGGCGGGTCGCGGGGTTGGTGTGCCCTACAGGGTGGGCTCACCAACCCCGCCTCCGTTGATCACTTAGGCAGCAGTACGCCTGATGCCAGACCGGCGACAACGCCACCGATGATCGGGCCAACCACCGGGACCCAGGCGTAAGCCCAGTCCGAGGAACCCTTGTTCGGGATCGGCAGGATCGCGTGAGCGATACGGGGGCCGAGGTCACGAGTGGGGTTGATGGCGTACCCGGTGGGCCCACCGAGCGAGGCGCCGATGCCGACGATCAGGAGGGCAACGCCGAGAGCGCCCAGCCAGCCCAGACCTGCAGGGGTGTGGGTTGCCGAGTCGCCCCAATGGCCGGAAGCCAGAACGATGAAGACCAGCACGAAGGTGCCGAAGGCCTCAGTTACGACGTTCCATCCATAGCTGCGGACCTCAGGACCGGTCGAGAAGACGCCCAGCTTGACGCCATCAGGGGCATCCAAGTCGAAGTGCTTCTTGTAGGTCAGCCACGCCGCGACTGCACCGATGAAGGCGCCAACCAACTGCGCCGAGATGTAGGTGAAGATGGAGGCCGCGTTGACCGGAATGCCGGGCACGAACTCCTTGGCACCGGAGGCCACGACGCCTAGCGTGACCGCGGGGTTCAGGTGCCCACCGGACTTGTATGAGGCGAGGACGCCAGCGAAGACTGCGAGACCCCATCCCCAGTTGATCATCAGGGTGCCACCGCCATTGCCCTTGGTCTTCGGGAGGATGACGTTGGCGACAACACCGGCACCAAGAAGCAACAGGATTGCGCTGCCAACCATCTCCGACAAGAAAATCGTGCCGAGACTCACGATTGCTCACTTTCCGACACCTGTGGTGTCAGCTTAGGCGTCCATCTGGACGCAGAGTATTTCGGGCTCCCTTACGGGAAAGGTTGATAAGTACTGCTCAAAAACGGGGGCACGTCCGGTGGCCTTCGGAGTCAGTGACTCCACCAGCAGCGTCGGGAGTGACCGGCTGACCTGCCCCAGGGCCGTCCGAGTTCTCGTTGAGATTCTCGGATGGTCTTTGCCGTCGTCGGACGCTTCATCGCGGTCGGTCGGCAGCTGGGCGAAGCATCAATGCGTTCGTTCCCTGGCGCCCAGTGCTTAGGAACGAACCGGCGCCGATGCGCAGTCATTGCGCAATCGGTGGCCAGCTCGGAGAAAGGAAGCCGTCTGCACAGGACCACGGATGCGGCCATGCTCATGAGGACTCCCTTGCCACTCGAACATTTCGTTGTGGTGGACCGAGCGCGGCCTCACCGATGGCTCCATCTTGCTTACCCATGAACGCATGCGCTAGACCAGTGCACGAACGTGCAGTGGGAGGATGGGTCTATGAACGACCGGTACGAGGACATGTATCAGGCCGCATCGCGGTATTACATCCAGGGTGAGACGATGGAGAGCATTGCGCGCCAGCTGAAGCTGTCCAGGTCTTCGGTGTCGCGGCTGCTGAAGGACGCCCGCGAGGCCGGATTGGTGCGGATCAGCCTCGCCGATCATCAGGGTTCAGCCTCGCCGATGGCCGCCACCCTCGCCCAGATCTTCGGCATCCGGGTACATATGGTCTCGGTACGGGAGAACGCCAACGAAGCTGTGCGGTTCGACCAGGTGGCCCGACTGGCCGGAAAATTGCTCACTGAGATCGTCGAAGATCATCAGCTGATCGGGGTGGCCTGGGGAGTGACCCTTTCGCACATCGTGAGGCATCTGGGCCGGCGTCCCTTGGTGGACGCGACCGTGGTGCAGATCAACGGCGGCGCCAACCAGCGCGGTTCGGGCATTCCCTACATTGGCGAGATCCTGCAGGCCTTCGGTGACGCCTTCGACGCCAAGGTGTCGCTCTTCCCGGTGCCGGCATTCTTCGACTTCGCTGCCACCAAAGAGGCGATGTGGCGGGAACGCTCGGTGCAGAACGTGCTGAAGATGCACGCCAAACTCGACCTTGCCGTGTTCGGGGTGGGCTGTCTGCAGGGCCGGGTGGCCTCCCACGTCTACAGCGCCGGCTACATGGACGACACCGATATGGCGCAGTTGGCCGCTGACGGCGTGGTCGGCGACGTCTGCACGGTGCTGCTGCGCGAGGACGGCACCTACGCCGACATTGCTTACAACGCTCGGGCAACCGGCCTGACCCCAGCTGAGCTACAGCGGATTCCGCGGCGGCTTTGTGTGGTGGCAGACCCGTCTCGGGCAGCTGCGGTGGTCGGCGCATTACGCGCCGGCACGACCACCGACCTGGTGCTCGACGAGGGCACCGCACGGGCCGTGCTGGACCGGCTGCGGATCTGAGCATCCCGCCCGGATGCCCCCGGTGGCGATTTCCCACCCATCGCGCCCTATGTTGCACGTCTGCCACACCTTGCCCTGTGCGGATGGGCAGGAGAACTTCGGCTGCTTAGGCTGTCGGTGAACGGCGGTCATGGTTTTCGACGCCCGGAATCAAAGTCGAATCCGGGGTCGACCCGCCGGATGCGGATCGGAGGTCTTCGTGAGGAGACGCGCTGTTGACGTCGTGGTCATCGGTGGAGGATCAACTGGAGCGGGCGTGGTGCGAGATGTGGCCATGCGCGGCTACAGCGCTGTGCTGGTGGAGCGGGCCGACCTCGGCCAAGGCACCACCGGACGCTTCCACGGGCTGCTCCACTCTGGCGGTCGCTATGTGGTTTCAGACCCCCTATCGGCCACCGAATGCGCGAGTGAGAATGCGATTCTCACCCGCATCCAGGCCGGGGCCATCGAGACCACCGGCGGCTATTTTTTGACGTGCCCCGGGGACGACCCCGCCTTTGCCGACAAGTTTTTGGCCGGCGCGGCAGCCACCGGCGTCGCCGCTCAGGAAGTTAACGTGGCCGAGGCGCTGCGCAACGAGCCGCGGCTGAATCCTGGAATCCTGCGGGCCATCGAAGTGGCCGACGGCACGGTCGACGGCTGGCAATTGGTTTGGGGGGCAGCTCATTCCGCCAGCGCCTACGGTGCCGAAATCCTCACGTACCACCACGTGACGAAGATCGAAACGGCCGACGGCAAGGTGACCGCGGTGCGCTGCACCGACCTGAAGAGCGGCGAGGACGTGGTGGTCGAGTGCTCCTTCGTGCTCAACTGCGCTGGCCCCTGGGCCGGTCAGATCGCTGCGATGGCCGGAGCCCGTCCGGTGGAGGTAGTACCCGGCCGCGGGATCATGATCGCGATGAACCACCGGTTGGTGAACCGGGTGGTGAACCGTTGCATCTACCCGGCCGACGGCGACATCCTGGTGCCGGCACACACCGTCAGCATCATCGGCACCACCGATGTCAAGGTGGACGATCCCGACGATCTGGCCATTGAGAACGGCGAAGTGCAGCAACTGCTCGACGCCGGCGAGGTCCTGGTGCCTGGCTTCCGCACCTCCCGGGCACTTCATGCCTGGGCGGGCGCGCGTCCGTTGATCAAAGACGACCGGGTGGCCGCGTCCGACACTCGGCACATGAGCCGAGGCATGGCGGTCATCGACCACACCGATCGCGACGGGCTGGATGGCCTGCTCACCATCGGCGGCGGCAAGCTGACCACCTACCGGTTGATGGCCGAACACATCGTCGATGCGATGTGTGAGAAGTTGGGCGAGCACCGGGCCTGTCGCACCGCCGATGAGGCGATTCCCGGTTCGGAATCCGGACGCACCCATCGGGTGTCCGACCGGCTGGCCGAACGTGAAGAGGATCGCTTCGACGAACAGATCATCTGCGAGTGCGAGCTGATGAGCCGAAAGATGTTCACCGACGCTCTCGCTGACCAGCCCAAGGGCAGTTTCGACGACCTGCGCCGGCAGCTTCGTCTCGGCATGGGTCCTTGTCAGGGCGGCTTCTGCAGCATGAGGGCCACCGGCATCGCTCTCGAGGCCGGTCACATCGACATTGAGCGGGCCAACGGCCTGTTGCGGCTGTTCTTGAAGAATCGCTGGATCGGTCTGTGGCCGATCCTCTACGGCGACCAGGTGCGCCAAACCGCTTTGGACAACTGGATCTTCCAAGGCACCTTGGACGTCGAACACCTTCCCCACCCCGATAGTGAGGTGACCCGATGAGCCGGGTTGTGGTCATTGGCGCCGGCCTCGCCGGCCTGGTCGCGGCCAATCGACTAGCCGACAGTGGCGTCGAAGTGGTCCTGTTACACAAAGGCCTGGGCGGGCTGCAGTTGGGCCAGGGCACGATCGACGTCCTCGGCTACTCACCTCGTCGAGTCACCAACCCGATCAAGGCTGTCGGCTCGGTCGAGCCATCCCACCCCTATGCCGCAACAGGTGCTCAAGCGGTGCTGACCGGCTTGAACTACCTGAAGCGACTGCTGCCCGACCTGCTCGTCGGTGATCCAGAAGCCAACTATCAGCTACCGACCGCTGTCGGTGCGATCCGCCCCACGTGCCTGGCTCAACCCAGCATGATTGCCGGGCAGGGGAGCGACGGGGCCAAGATGGTGATCGTCGGTATCCGCCAACTCAAGGACTTCCATCCCCAGCTGGTGGCCGACAATTTGTCTCGAACCCCGCTGCCTGATGGTGGACGCCTCAGCGCCCGCCACGTCTGGGTGGACGTTACGGCCCGCGAACCCGAAGTCGACTCCTCCGGCCTCACCTTTGCCCGCGCTTTCGATGATCCGGCTTTCCGGGTGCGCTTCGCCAAAGCGCTGGTCGACCAACTGCACGACGACGAGATCGTCGGCCTCCCTGCAGTTCTTGGCTTGGCCGATGCCTGGGCTTGGCGCGATCTGGCCGGCAAGATCGGTCACCTGGTGTTCGAGATTCCGCTGCCGCCGCCATCAGTGCCGGGGATGCGGCTCACCGCAGCCCTCACCGCTAGGGCGCAAGCCTGCGGTGTCCGGATCGTCCAGGGCGTGCGGACGGTCGGTTATGCGGCCACCGGCGGCCGGGTGAATAGTGTCCGGATCGCCACCGTTCCGGCGGCCCGTGAATACACCGCGGACGCGTTCGTCCTTGCCACCGGCGGTTTTGAAGCCGGTGCACTGGCGATGGATTCGCACGGCAAGGTGTCCGAAACCATCTTCGATCTGCCTTTGGCCGGTCTGGACGCCCCCGCGCTGCTTCATGGCGACTACTGGGGTGCCGAGCAACCACTGTTCAAGGTGGGGGTGTCGGTGAATCCGGCGATGCAGGTGCTGGATGCCGCCGGCGCTGCGGTGTTCGCCAATCTGTACGCCGCTGGTGGCATCATCGCTGGCGCCTCGGGCTGGGCGGAGAAATCCGGGGACGGGATTGCGCTGGCCAGCGCAATCACCGCGGCCGATTCGATTCTGAAGGAGTTGGCATGAGCCCTGAAGGCCTCGAATTCGCCGGGCACGAGCTGTCGCGGGCCACCCTGGACGCCTGCGTGAAGTGCACGATCTGCGAAACCCAATGCCCGGTGGCTGCGGTCACCCCGCTGTTCACCGGTCCGAAGTTCGTCGGCCCCCAGGCTGAACGATTTCGCAACGGCGACTCGGTGGATCATTCCCTCGATTACTGCTCCAGTTGCGGTACGTGCACCTTGGTCTGCCCCCAGGGCGTCCAGATCGCCGAGCTCAACTCCCAGGCCCGGGCGGTGATGAAGGCCGATCACATGCCGCTGCGCGACCGGCTGATCGGCCAGACCGTGCTGATGGGCACCCTGATGACTCCGGTGGCCCCAATCGCACGCGCCGCCTTGAACAACAGGCCGATTCGCACGGTGATGGAGGCTGTGATCGGCGTCCATCGTCATGCCCCGATGCCACCGGCTCAATCTCAAACTTTTGAAGGTTGGTTCAAGAAGCGACCCAAGCCGGCCGGCCCGTTCCCGCGCGGAGCTGTGGTGTTCTTCCACGGCTGTGCTGGCGGCTACTTCGAGGTCGAGACCTCCAAGAAGTCGGTCGAGGTGCTCGAACACCTCGGCTACGAGGTGCTGGTGCCCAAACAGGGCTGCTGCGGTTTGGCCCAGCAGTCCAACGGTCTATTCGACGGCGCCACCAAGTCGGTGCTGAAGCTGTGCGATGACCTGCGCAGCGCCGGTGCCGACCTGACGATCATTTCCTCCTCCGGCTCGTGCACCGGGATGCTCAAGCACGAGGCCCACGAGATCATGGGCGTCAGCGATGACCGGCTGAAGGACGTCGGCACTCGCATTCGCGACATCATGGAGTTCCTGCTGGATCTGTATGAGGCTGGCGAGCTGCCCACCGACTTCAAGCAGATCGAAATGACGGTGCCCTACCATGCGCCCTGCCAGTTGAAGAGTCAGGGCATGGGCAAGCCGGCTTTGGAAGTGCTGCGGCTGATTCCTGGACTGACCGTGGTCGATTCCGACGCGACCTGCTGTGGCATCGCCGGCACCTACGGCCTGAAGAAGGAGAAGTACGAGGTCGCCCAGGCCGTCGGCAAACCGTTGTTCGACATGGTCAAGGCCACCAACCCCGATCTGGCCTTGTGTGACACCGAGACCTGCCGCTGGCAGATCGAGCAGTCATCCGGGGTGAAGACCGAACACCCGATCTTCCTGATCCACGCCGCCTACGGCCTCAGCTGATCCACGGGGCCAGTCCCCAACTCACCCTGCGTCTCGCCCTCGAAATACGGCCTGTCTGCCGATATTGCGGGGGCGAGACTGCGTCTTGGGGCTGCAGCCAGCCGGAACGGGTGGAGCTGGGGCCGAACGGGCGCGGTTGAAGACGGGGCCGGCTAGGGACGAGCGGCGAAGGGGCGAACGAAGGTGGGCTGCTGCGGAGTCGAGGACGCCTTGTCGTAGCGATAGCCGCCGGCGTCGAAATGAGGCAGCGCCTTCGGCGTCCGGACCCGCTGCTTGATCAGCCAGGCGGTCATCTCGCCACGGGCGCGCTTGGCGAAGAAGGAGATCACCTTCGACTTTCCGTGGGCATCGGTGTCCTCGAAGCGCGGGCTGATCACTACAGCACCGAGGCGATCGGCCTGAACGGAGCCGAAGTACTCCGCTGAGGCGAGGTTCAGCACCACCGGCGCACCCGGGGAGACGGCAAGGTCGGCGCGCAGCAGGTCGGTGATCTTGTCGCCCCACCACTGATAGAGGTTGGCGCCGCGCTCGGTTCTCAGCCGAGTGCCCATCTCGAGTCGATAGGCCAGGATCTGGTCGAGCGGACGCAGCACGCCGTAGAGACCAGACAGAATTCGCAGCGTCTTTTGCGCTTCGGTGTAGTCGGCGGTGCTGAACCGCTCCCGTGGCGCCATGCCCTGGTAGGCGTCCCCGTTGAAGGCGAGGACGGCCGTCCGTGCGTCCCTGGGCGGGAATGGCACGGAGAAGTTCGCCCAGCGCTCAGCGTTGCGTGCGGCCAGTTCATCCGAAATCGCGGAGAGTCTGGCCAACTCGGTCACCGACTTGGTCTTCATCACCCCCGCCAGCGCCGCGGCCTCGTCCAGCAGTCGCGGCTGGGTGCGCGCGGTCTTTGGCACCGGCTTTTCGAAGTCGAGCGCTTTGGCCGGGGAGAGCAGGATCAACACGGCGCAGATCCTAGCCGCAGGAGGCTCGGTGGCCCGACCGGCGCCGACCGATCATCAAGGGCGCGGGGTCCAGGCGTCGGCTTTGGCGATGTCGGCATCGAGGGCGCCCACGCCGTCACCGGCGATTCGGGCGTTGCTGGTGTATTGCCAGATCGACCAGCCGCCGTTATCCACCCAGGGCCCGACTAAGGGTTGGCGATCTGGGATCCGTCCGTTGTTGGTACCCCAGGACGCCACCCAGAGCCGAGCCACTGCGGCCACGTCAGCCCAAACGAAGGCCCCGTTGCTCATCTTGGCTGTGGCATTCGCACTCATGTACACGTACAAGTTGGCTTGGTAGCCCTGCTTATTCAGCAGCTGCTTGGTGGTGGCGAGGAACTCAGCGGCTTCGGCCGGCTTCCAGGCCCGCAGGCTCACTTTGTACGACTTGCCCTTGCTGGTCTTGGTCCAGGCGTGCCCGGCTTCGATGTCGAGCACCAGCGGGTCAGTGCTGGTCGTGGTGTAATGGCCATCCGCCTTCAACCAGGCGACGAACTGCTTCGCCGAAGCCGCTGGGGTGTAGCCACCGGCGAACAGTTGAGTTTTGGTGGTGTCGATCGAGGAGATCCAGCCGTTGAACCAGTAGTTGCCCTGAGCCAAGCCGGCCGAATGCACAGCGCTCGACAACGTGTGATAGGCGCAGTCCTTGACCACTGGCTTGCTACCGGTCGTCTTGGACTTGTTGGTACAGGCGTCGGTGTAGGTCACCTTGGTGGGACGGGCGCCGCTGCCGGCCCGCAGGATGGTGAACCCCGCTTTTGTGGCCCAAGAAGCGATCGCCTTCACCTTCACCCGCCCCGATGGGGTGTACTGCCAAGACGAGAGATCCACTCCCTGGGTGAGGCTGGTCAGACCGAAAGCGGCCGCTGCATCATCGGCCGCGGTCTTGGTGGGGTGCAGCACCGTCAGCTTCGCCGTCGCCGAGACAGCCTTGCCCCCGCTGCCGGTGATGACCACCCGGAAGCGGGTTCCATTGGCCCATTTGCTGGCTCTTGCGGTGTATTTGGCCGACTTCGCCCCGCTGATCGTCTTCCAGGATTTGCCCGTGGCGCTGCGGTGCTGCCAGGCGTACTTCAGCTTCGAGCCGCTGGCCCGCACCGTGAAGGTGGTGCTGGTGTGGGTGCCGTAACGCCCGATCGCTGCGTCGGTGAGGTTGGTGGTGATCTTCGTCCCAGTGTCTGCCGGCAGCACTGCCGATTGAGCCGCAAGGAGCACTGCCCGAACGGGCGTCGCAGCATTTTGCGGCGGCGGGGCGATCAGCGCGCCGGCCAGCAGGGCGGCCGCGCTGACGGTCGCCAAGAGGTGAATCCCATATCTGGCTGCTGTGCTCATCGAGTTGGACTTTCGTTGCGACGCTGGCATCACTGCCCGGTGCGGACACGCTACTCCCGGTGTCGGGGAGCGTCCGGTCCATCGAGGGCAATCCCGCTGCGCGCGAGCGGCGATGGCCCCGGCGGGTGGGAATGCGGCCGGGTTCGCCGTGGTTACCCGAGGTGCTGATCGGTGCTCGGTAGAGTGAGCACCCATCCGATCATTTGGTGAGGAATCCATGTCTGACATTCGTGAAGTCATCATTATCGGCTCCGGCCCTGCCGGTTTCACTGCCGCGATCTACACCGCTCGCGCTGGGCTCAAGCCGCTGCTGTTCGAAGGAGCGCTGACCGCCGGTGGGGCACTGATGAACACCACTGAGGTGGAGAACTACCCCGGCTTCACCGATGGAGTCATGGGTCCGGAACTGATGGTGAACATGCGCAGCCAGGCCGAGCGTTTCGGTACCGAGATCATCACCGACGACGTCACTGCTGTTGACCTGACCGGCTCGGTCAAGACCGTCACCGACGGTGAGGGCAACACCTACTCGGCCAAGGCAGTCATTTTGTCGATGGGTTCGGGCTACCGGCGCCTAGGACTGGCCGATGAAGACCGACTGAGCGGCCGCGGGGTTTCCTGGTGCGCCACCTGCGACGGATTCTTCTTCCGCGATAAGGACATCGCGGTGGTCGGCGGTGGAGATTCCGCCCTGGAAGAGGCCACCTTCCTCACCCGCTTCGCCAACTCAGTGACCCTTATCCATCGTCGCGACGAGTTGCGCGGTTCCAAGATCATGGTCGATCGCGCATTGGCCGATCCGAAGATCACGGTCGCCTGGAACTCCGTCATCACCGGCCTTAACGGCGAAACGGCACTCGCCAGCGCTGTGCTCACCGACACCGTCAACGGCGAAACCCGGGAGCTGCCGATCCAAGGCCTGTTCGAGGCAATCGGCCACGATCCCCGTTCTGAACTGGTCAGGGGCCAAGTTGACCTCGATGACGCCGGTTACGTGATGGTGGACTCTCCCAGCACCCTGACCAACATTGAGGGTGTCTTCGCTTGTGGCGACCTTGTCGATCACACCTACCGGCAGGCGATCACCGCTGCTGGTTCGGGCTGTGCGGCCGCGCTGGACGCCGAGCGTTTCCTGGCGGCTTTGTCAGACCAGTGACCTATTCTGATTTGCCTGAACCCAGAGTCTGAGGAGTCCCCCGCGATGGCCGTAGTCAACGTCACCGACGCCACTTTTGCCGATGTGGTGCTCAAGTCGACCAAGCCGGTAGTCGTCGACTACTGGGCTGATTGGTGCGCGCCCTGCCGCCAACTCTCCCCGATCATCGAGGAGCTGGCCAATGAGCTCGGCGAAAAGGTGACCTTCGTCAAGATGGACACCAACACCAGCACCCAGACCCCCATTCAACAAGGTGTGATGAGCCTGCCCACCATTCAGGTCTTCCTCGGTGGCGAGGTCATCAAGCAGTTCGTGGGCGCCAGGCCCAAGTCGGCTTTCGTCAAGGCGCTGCAAGAGTTCATCTGAGTTCGTCCCATTGACGACAGCGCTCTGGTTACCAGGGCGCTGTCGTATTTCTGCGTGTCTGAACGGTAACGGCTGCGACCACAGCTGGGTTTTCGGTGTTGCTGGCCGTGGAAGTCGTCCCTCCGATGCGGCGTGGGCCGAATCGTCGGGTTAGGAGCCTGAGCGGGTGGCCCGCCCTGATACCGCTCCACCGGCGGGCGCCGGTCCCAGGCCGAAGCCGCGCAGCAGCCGTGCAAACACTCCCAAGCCACTGCGTTCCAGTGCGGCTTGGCGTAGATCCAGGCGCCACAGTCGGGAATCGACCGGGCGGGTGAAGCCGACCTCCCGCAGAAATTCCGTTGGTGGGGTGGCACACGTCAGATGGGTACGCCCACCTGCGGCCAGGATCACCTCCAGTTTGAGGCGCAGCATGTCGGCCGAGGCGGCCTGCACAAGTTGGCGCCCATAGCCGCGTCCGCTGGCTTCGGGGCGCACCCAAAGCATCTTCACTACGGCCTCACCAGATCGCTCACCCGGAGCCAGAGCCAAAATGGCGACCACTTCGCCGTCCTGAACCATCTTCACCCCGCACCGACCCCAGCGGGTCTGGGCGGCGACCAGCCAATCCGTACCGGCCGGCAGCTGCCGACCGCAGTACGGACAGGACAGCTGGGTCAGCTCCGCGGAGACCAGCGATGAGATTCGCGCCATGGACTTCCTTGGTATTTCTTAGGCCAGTTTCGCGCTGGCCGATTTCATCCTAGGGCGTGGTTGGGGCAATCTGGACCGGTGAGTCTGCCCGAACCGTCCCGCCGCGATACCCGGCTGGACCAATATGTCGATGCCTACGCCGAACGAACCCATGGACTGCAGGTCTCTGCAGTCCGAGCTCTGTTCTCAGTAGCCAACCGACCAGAGGTGGTCTCCCTCGCCGGCGGAATGCCCAATATCGCCGATCTACCCAGGGAAGCCCTGGGCGCTGCCATCGCCCGCTTGGTGCAGGAGCGCGGCGTCCAGGCCATGCAGTACGGCTCCGGCCAGGGTGAGGCGTTCATGCGCGAGCAGATCGTCGAAGTCATGGCCGAGGAAGACATTCGGGCCCATGCCGACGATGTGGTGGTTACTTGTGGCTCTCAACAAGCACTTGACCTTGTCACCAGGGTTTTCATTGATCCAGGCGATGTGATCCTGGCAGAAGGTCCCAGCTATGTGGGCGCCTTGGGCACTTTTCACGCCTACCAGGCGAAAGTCGTTCACGTCGCGATGGACGATGAAGGCATAGATCCTCGAGCGCTCGCAGCGGCTTTGGTGAGTTTGCGGGCCGCCGGCGAACGGGTGAAATTCCTCTACACGATCCCGAACTTCCAGAATCCGACCGGGGTGACCCAGTCCGTCGAGCGCCGCAAGGCGATTCTTCGGGTCGCCAAGGAACACGACCTGCTGATCATCGAGGACAACCCCTACGGTCTACTCACCCTCGACGGCGCGCCGATGCCGGCTTTGCGGTCGATGGAGTCGGAGAACGTGATCTACCTGGGTTCGTTCTCCAAGACCTTCGCGCCTGGTTTTCGGATCGGGTGGGCCCTCGCCCCACACGCGGTGCGCGAGAAGCTGGTGCTGACTCAGGAGGCCGCGACCCTCGCCCCGCCAGTGTTCAGCCAATTCGCGATCTCGACCTATCTCAATGAATTCGACTGGCGTGGCCAGATCGTGGCCTTCCGGGACATGTATCGGGAACGTCGCGACGCCATGCTGGCCGGTCTGTCCGAGCATTTGCCGCCCGGCAGCACCTGGACGGTGCCCAACGGTGGCTTCTTCGTTTGGGTCACCCTGCCTGAGGGGCTGGACTCCCAGGCGATGCTTCCCCGCGCTGTGGCGGCGCGGGTGGCTTTCACCCCCGGAACCGCGTTCTATGCCGATGGCCTTGGTAGCCGGAACATGCGGTTGTCCTTCTGCTTCCCGACCCCCGAGCGGATTCTCGAGGGCACCCGCCGGTTGGGCGAGGTCATCAAGGCTGAACTGGAGATGAACCGGACTTTCGGCATCGATCCGGGTGCCGCCCGGCATCTCGACCTGCAAACCGGCCCGGCACCGGACATCAGTTAGGAACTGGAATGAACGACACTCTTCAGCACGGCCCCATCGTCGTCCTTGCCGGCGGGCTTTCCCACGAGCGCGATGTTTCCTTGCGTTCGGGGCGCAGAGTCGCCCAGGCGCTGCGTGATCAGGGACGCGAGGTGGTCGAGTCCGACTTGAATGCCGACTTGATCGAGCTTCTGCGTGGCCTGACCAACCCGGTGGTTTTTCCGTTGTTGCACGGCGGCGTTGGCGAGGACGGCGGCCTGCAGCAGGTGCTGAACCTGCTGGACGTGGCCTACGTCGGCTCCTCGGCGGCCGCAGCGCGGCGTTCCTACAACAAGGCAATTGGCGGTCCTTTAGCTGCTCAGGCCGGTCTGGCTACGCCTAATGCAGTGGCTTTGCCGCACGACATGTTCCGTGAGCTGGGTGCGGCAGCCCTGGTTGCCTCGCTCGGCGAGCGCATCGGCTTTCCGATGATCGTCAAACCAGCACGTAGTGGTTCGGCTCTCGGCTGTTCCAAGGTCGATGCTGTTTCGGAGCTGCCGGCTGCCATGGTCGGCGCCTACGGCTACGGCGATGTGGCAGTGATCGAGGAGTTCATCGACGGCACCGAGGTGGCGGTCGCAGTGGTGGAGTTGGACGGCGAAGTGGTTGCCCTGCCCGCAGTGGAGATCCGACCGAACTCTTCGATCTATGACTACACCGCCCGCTACACCGCTGGAGAGACCCGTTTTATTGTGCCCGCCGAGCTTTCCGACCCGGTGGCGCTGGCCTGCGCCGAATTGGCGGTCTCTGCTCACAAGGTGCTCGGCCTGCGCGATCTTTCCCGTGCCGACATCATCGTGCGCCCGGACGGTACCCCGGTGTTCATTGAATCCAATTCGGCCCCGGGGATGACTGAGACCTCGCTGTTCCCACAGGCCGTCCAGGCTGCCGGCTGGGATTTTGGCTTGCTCTGTGCGCAACTGGTCGACAACGCCTGGGCCCGTCACCTCGGCTGAGGGCCTTCCGTGCCACTGATGGATATCGGGGCGGATCGCTATGGCGACTGCCTGAGCGTGCTGCACAGCGGATTCGCGACTGCGGCGGCCGATTTCGGCATCACTGCCGTTAACACCCCTAGTAATCCCGCCTTTTGGCGCGACGATGCGGTGTCAGCTGTCGTAGCCAAGGGCTTTTCGTTGTTCGGCGTGGAGGTGTCCGGGGATCTTCTCGGGTGCGCCTTCGTCGGGGCGTCCCTCGACCCGGCGGTGTGGTCTTTGCGGCACCTCGCTGTGGCGCCAGAGGCCCGCCATCAGGGGTTCGGCGAGACGCTGGTTTCTGAGGGTGCCCGGCGAGCACGTGCAGGCGGCGCCCTTCGGCTACAGATCGCGATTGTCGGTGAGAATCGTCGGTTGGCCGATTGGTATCACCGGCTAGGTTTTATCACCACCGATGCCGGCAATCGCTATCCCGGCCTGGTGTTCACCGTCGATCACCTGGAATTGCCCCTGTGAGCAGCTGCCTGCCCAGGGGTGGGCCCTCAAGCGCTCCCGATGCACCAACACGGCCTTCGCCGTGGCCTTGAGCCTTCTCGCCCTCGGCTCGCGTCCATCAGGGTTCGACTGTTTCACGCCCGACGCGCCGCAGGTTCCCTGCATTCAGGTATTTATCGATAAACTGATTTAGCTATTGGAGCAGCAGGTTGACCAGGCGCTCAAGGTCTTCGGCCCCCGCATAGTCGATGACGATGCGGCCCCGTTTGGTTGTCCCGGTGATCGACACCCGGGTGTCGAGCTTGTCGGAGAGCTCGCTCTTCAATCGAGCGGCAGCCGGCGGCGGCTCAACCGCCTTCTTGCTGCGCGGCGCCCGCTTCGGGCCGTGTTCGCCGATGGCGACGATTTCTTCGGCTGCGCGAACAGAGAGGCCTTCGGCGACGATCCGCGCAGCCAGCTTCTCCATAGCGGCTGCGTCGGGCAACATCAGAAGCGCTCGGGCGTGGCCGGCGCTCAACACGCCCACAGCCACCCGCCGCTGCACCTGTGCCGGCAGCTGGAGCAACCGAATGGTGTTTGAGATCTGCGGACGGGAACGTTTGATTCGCGTCGACAGCTCCTCCTGGGTGCAACCGAAGTCCCGCAGCATTTGCTGATAGGCGGCCGCCTCCTCCAAGGGGTTGAGCTGGGCCCGGTGCAGGTTTTCCAGGAGAGCGTCTCGCAGCAGGTCGGCTTCTTCGGTACGTCGAATGATCGCCGGAATTGTCGATAAGCCGGCTTGTTGACTTGCTCTCAGGCGTCGCTCACCCATCACCAGTTCATAGCCGCCAGCGTCCAGCGGTCGCACCACAACCGGCTGCAAAAGGCCGACTTCCTTGATCGAGCCCACCAACTCCGCAAGTGCGTCTTCATCGAATACTGTGCGAGGCTGCTTCGGGTTCGGAGTGATTTCGTCGATCGGCACCTCGGCGAAGCGGGCGCCCGCTACCGAGCCGGACGGCGGCTCGGTGGGCTTCGCCGTTGGCGCCAATTCGGGATCGGTCCGCTGCAGAAGGTCGCCCAGGCCCCTGCCGAGTCCGGTGTGTCGTGGTGTGCTCAACTCACTTCTCCTTGGTCTCGGCGCCGCGATGCGCCAGTTCTGTTGCTGCATCGAGGTAGGCCTGCGCGCCGGCTGAGGCAGCGTGATAGTTGATCACCGACTGGCCATAGCTTGGGGCTTCCGACACCCGGACCGAGCGTGGAATGCTCGCGCTGAGAGTCTCGTTGGGAAAATGCCGCCGGACCTCGGTTGCCACTTGGGTGGCCAAGCGGGTGCGCGAGTCGAACATGGTGAGCAATACCGTAGACAGGTAGAGCCGTTCGTTCATCGACCCCTTTACGAGGTTGATCGTGCGCAGGAGCTGAGTGACGCCCTCTAGCGCGTAGTACTCGCACTGGATCGGGATCAAGATCTCGTCGGCGGCTACCAATGCATTCAGGGTGAGCAGGCCCAGTGACGGCGGGCAGTCGATGAAGACGTAATCGAGGTAGTGATTCTCTTTGAAGTCCCGCAGGGCGTGGAGTAGGCGGCTTTCGCGGGCGGGCACGTTGACCAGACCGATCTCCGCACCGGCTAAGTCGAGCGTGGCGGGCAAGACCCACAGGCTCGGTGCCTCAGTGGATCGCTGCACCAGACCCGAGATCGGCACCTCTCCCGAAAGCGCTTCGTAGGTTCCGCGGACTCCTTCGCTGTGATCCACACCGAGCGCCGTAGAGGCATTGCCCTGTGGATCCAGGTCGATCACGAGTACCCGCAGCCCGCCGAGCGCCAGTGCAGTGGCCATGTTGACAGCCGTTGTGGTCTTACCGACCCCGCCTTTTTGGTTTGCGATCACGATGGTTCGCGGTTTCGTTGGCCTAGGTAGCGTCGTTTCACGTGAAACAGCGGACTCCAGGTCGTCAAGAGCTTCGTTGCCCGCGGGCTCTTCCGGCTCATCAAAGGCTGCGCGCCGCGCGCTCGTTGGCGGGATGATCGACATCAGCTCTCCTGCGACAGTCGTTGTTTCACGTGAAACTTCACAATACGGGCTGGCTGACCCCATAAATCACCAGCGCAAAGATCGCTCGCCAGCCGGAACAAACTACCGCGTGCCCGCCTCGATCACCCAGGTCACCCCGCCCACTACCGGAACAGCCAACTCGTGCACCTGACCAACCAGCCTCAACTTCTTCAAAACCGCGCGCGCTTCGCTCAGCTCTGTTGCCGCAGAAACTCCCTTCAGGGCCAGCACCTTCCCAAACTCGCTGCGCAGCGGCGCACACCAATCAAGCAGCTTGGGCAGCGGCGCCACCGCCCGGCTCAGCACCGCCTGATACTGCTCGCGGTGCTCCTCGGCCCGACCCCGCACCACTCGCACCCGGCCGCCCAGACCGAGCTCGGCGGCCGCCAACTCCAGAAACGAGAAACGGCGCTCGAGCGACTCCAGCAGGGTCACCATCAGATCCGGCCGCAACACCGCGAGCGGAATACCTGGCAACCCAGCACCGGACCCGACGTCGACGACGGTCGCGCCGTATGGAATCAGTCCCGCACCAGCCACAGAATTCAGGACGTGTCGCTCCCAGAGCCGATCGCCCTCGCGCGGGCCCATCAGACCCCAGCCGATACCTCGATCAAGCAATATATCGACATACCGCTTGATCGCTTCTGAACCATCGCCGAAATAGTCGGCGAACTCTTGCTCCACTCAGGCCTTCGGCAACACGACGACGCGTCGCTGGGGCTCCTCGCCCTCCGACTCGCTGACCAATCCGGCGCCAGCCACGACGTCATGCACAATCTTGCGCTCGAACGGGTTCATCGCCGCCAACCGCACCGATTCGCCCGACTCCTTCACGGCGTTCACCGCGTCTTGAGCAAGCTCCTGCAGCACCTTGCGACGCTTCTCCCGATAGCCGGCCACGTCAAGCATCAGGCGACTGCGATGGCCGGTCTCGGTCATAACCGCCAGCCGAGCCAGTTCCTGCAACGCCTCCAGCACCTCGCCGTCGCGTCCCACCAACTGATCACCCTCGGTGACGATCGAAATGTGGGCACGGCCGCCCTCGCTGAAGGTGTCGATATCACCGTCAAGATCGGCGATGTCCAGCAACTCCTCTAGGTAGTCGGCCGCGATTTCGCCCTCGTTGTCCAACGCGGCTACCCGCTTTGAAGGGCTCTCGACAGTGGCCTCGGGGGCCGTTTCGTCTACTTCTTCACTCAACTGAGCTACTCCTTCGTCACTTTTTGCGCTGGGCACGGGTGTCACGGCGCGGCTGCTGCCGCTCAATCACCTGACGCTGCACCCTCGGAGTCTCCTCCTGAGTGAGCGCGCCATTCTGGGTCGCCGGCTGGTCACCCTGCCGGCTGATCTTGGTCGGGTCGGACGTACCCGCGGCACCCGGAGCGCGCTTGACGCCGCGCCGCTTGGCCGCGACCTCGTCCGGGTCCTGGCCCTTGGCCCGCAGCCGTTCTTCCCAGTCGACATAGGCCGGGGTGCCCGGGGCGGGGTTGTTGTGGATCAGGATGTACTGCTGCCCCATGGTCCACAGGTTCGTGGTCAACCAGTAGATCAACACGCCAATCGGGATGCTCACGCCGCCGATGGCGTAGATCGCCGGGAACATGTAGAGCATCATCTTCTGCTGCTGGGCCATCGGCCCGGTGAGCGCCTCCGGTGGCATGTTCTTACGCAGCAACTGCAGCTGAGTAATGAACAGAACCACCGTCATCAGCACAATCAGGGCCAGCGCCAACCCCTGGGTGGCGCCGAAGCCATCGCCCATCGGCATGAACGTCGAAGAGATCTTGGCACCGAAGATCGTCGCGTGTTGCAGCGAAGAGACCAGCGCCGGGTCATCACGGAAGAAGGAACCGAGCACCTCATTGGCCGACTGAGCGCGCGAAACGCTATTCAACACATAGAACAACGCCAGGAAGATCGGCATCTGCAGCAACAGCGGCAAGCAGGAGGCCATCGGGTTGACGCCCTCCTCCTTGTAAAGCTTCATCGTCTCCTGGCCGAGCCGCTCGCGGTCGTGCCCGAACTTCTCGTTGAGCTCTTTCACCTTCGGCTGCAGCAACTGCATGTTGCGCGAGGAGTTGATTTGCTTAACGAACAGCGGGATCAGGGCAGTCCGGATGACCACCGTAAGGAGCACGATCGAAGCCGCCCAGGTCCAGCCGGAGGCCGGGTCCATGAACGTGCTCAGCAGCCAGTGGAAACCCACCAAAATGCCCGAGACCGCCCAGTACAGCGGAGTCATCGCAGCGTTGAGCATCGACAGGAAGTCGTCCCACAAGGTCATTGGGATCAGCATCGGGATCAGCATCGGAATCATCTTCACCTCAAAGCGGCTCAGGCTGCCTGAAAAGGAGCCGTGGTGGTCGGATCATGACTGCACTTGGCGGCTTGTTCAGCCGCCCAGACCGCAGCGGCCGGGGTCCCCGGCACCGGGTCGTACCCGCCCAGCGACCACGGGTGGCAGCTGGCCAAGCGGCGGATGGCCAACCATGAACCCTTGGCCGCACCGTGGACGCTCACCGCCTCCAGCGCGTAGGCAGAGCAGGACGGATAGTACTTGCACACCGACCCATAAAGCGGCGAAATCGCCGCGCGGTAGGCCTTAAGCAGCCAGATCAGCGGGTACTTCATGCCGCGAGCCGATTCAGGCAGGTGCTCAATGCGGAGTTGAAGTCCTCGGCGAGATCGCCGTCGCGGACCGCCGGCAGCGCTCTGACCACCAGGTCCACAGGGAACGGGGTGGTCGGCAAAGCGGCAGCGGCGAGGTGCCGCAACTGGCGCTTGACCCGGTTTCGGACGACGGCCTTGCCCACCGCTTTGGACACGATGAAACCCGCCCGTGACGGCAACGCCTCCGTCCTGCGAGCGTGCATCACCAAGCAGCTGCGTCCGGCCCGGACGCCCTGCCGCATGGTGTCGCTAAACTCGCCGGCTCGGCGTAACCGCGAGTCCGAACCAAGCACGTGGGCGGACTCAGCCGGCCAGGCGTACTCGGCCCTGACGGCGCCGGGAGGAAATGATTGCGCGCCCGGCTCGCGTCCGCATGCGCAGACGGAAGCCATGGGTACGGCTGCGACGCCGGTTGCTCGGCTGGAAAGTGCGCTTGCTCACGCGAGTGCTCCACTGTTCGATGGTTTGGTACATATACGTCCGGAAAAGACGCACGAGTGCCATGAAGGCGACTGCCTAACGATACGCGGACCGACCAAGGTCCGGCAAACCGAGGATTGGCTGAGAGAAGTCGAGCCGACACGCCGTACGAGTTCAAGAACATTTTCGAGATCGTTTGCGCAGGCGTCGCGACCTCGGTAGGTTGCTAGGGGCCAGCCGGGGGAACCTTCCCGGGCTTTCGCCTATCCATACACAGTCTGTGGACAATGGTGTGGATAACCGGCGAACATCGGCTAAGGAGGAGTTGGCAGAACACATGTCGCAAGCTCCCCCACCCCCACCACCCAGCACCGAGCTAGCAACGCTGTGGGACTACGTCACCTCCCAATCCGATTCCTCTACGCGCGGCTGGCTCTCCAGCATCAAGCCCGTGGCGATGCACGATTCGCTGTTGATCCTCGCCGTCGCCAACGACTTCACCCGCGACCGAGTCGAGTCCCGCTTGCGCTCGGCGATCGAAACCCAGCTCACGGACTACCTCGGCACCCCGACCAGACTGGCGATCACCGTCGATCCGAGCATCGCTGACCAAGCCAGCGCCGGCGAAGAGCAGGCCAGCGACGAACCGCCCGCCCCGCAACTGCCCTCCCAGTCGAGCCCAAGCCGCAACACCCGCGGCAGCAACGGCGATCGACTGAACCCGAAGTACTCCTTCGAATCCTTCGTCATCGGCAGCTCCAACCGTTTCGCTCACGCGGCTGCGGTCGCGGTGGCAGAGGCGCCCGGCAAGGCTTACAACCCGTTGATGATTTACGGCGATTCCGGGCTGGGCAAGACCCACCTGCTGCACGCCGTCGGACACTACATCCGCAACTACTACGACCGAGTACGGGTCAAGTACGTCTCCACCGAGGAACTCACCAACGACTTCATCAACTCGATCTCAGAGAACCGGACGGCTGAGTTCCGGCGTGCCTACCGCGACATCGACGTGCTGCTGGTCGACGACATCCAGTTCCTGGAGTCCAAGATCCAGACCCAGGAGGAGTTCTTCCACACCTTCAACACCCTGCACACCGCGCAGAAGCAGATTGTGCTGACCTCAGATCGTCCCCCCAAAGCGCTAGAGGCTTTGGAGCCACGGCTGCGCAGCCGGTTCGAGTGGGGTCTGATGACCGACATCCAGCCTCCCGACCTGGAGACCAGGATCGCGATTCTTCGCAAAAAGGCCGCAGCTGAGCGCCTCACCGCCGGACCGGACGTCCTGGAGTTCATCGCCAGCCGGATCAAGACCAATATCCGTGAGCTCGAGGGCGCGCTGATCCGGGTGACTGCGTTCGCCAGCCTGAACCGCCAGGAAGTCGATCTCTCCCTTGCCGAGATCGTGCTTCGCGACCTGATACCTGAAGGTGGCGAGACCCAGATCTCCTCCACCGCCATCATGACTCACGTTGCTGACTACTTCGCGGTCACCGTGGACGAACTATGCGGCCAGAGCCGCACCCACGTTCTGGTCACCGCCCGCCAAATTGCGATGTATCTCTGTCGCGAACTCACCGACCTGTCCCTGCCCAAAATCGGGCAGTTGTTCGGCGGCCGCGACCACACCACCGTCATGCACGCCGACCGCAAGATTCGTCAGTTGTTGCGCGAGCGCCGCAGTGTCTTCAACCAGGTCGCCGAGATCACCAGCCGGATCAAACAGTCCCCGCTGCGCTGAGCCTGCGCTCTCAACACCCCCATGCCCGCTGGCTGCCGCACAGCACCTATTCGATGAAAGCGGCAGTTGCACCACCGGCCTTCCGCCCACCTGCTCACCGCGCCGACATGGGGTCCCCCCTATTGGCGACACCCGCTGTCCCCCATTGGGGGACGTTGTGAACAGGTGTGGATAACCTCGTGGATAACTCCTGACAGCTGTGTGCCCGGCTCCGACCACCACGGTTGTCCTCAAATCCTCCCCGTGTAGTTCATGGTTGTCCACAGACTCCATCAACATCGCGACACGCCGCGTTGGTACGCCGTTCACCTGTTGTCCACCGAATCCACAGCCGCTACTACCCCTATGAATTAGTTACATAACAATCAACGTCAAAGTCAGGGCTGTGCACACTTGGTCACAGTCTGTATGTCAGGCTCCGACCAGCTGCTCAGCTCAGCGCACCGACAACGGCGCAGCAGCAGACCAGCACGGCCTCACCTAGATATGATCAACCGAGTGCCGTGTCATTCCTAGGGAGCAACAGTGAAGATTCGTCTTGAGCGCGACGTCCTTGCCGAGGCTGTGCAGTGGGCGGCGCGGAGCCTGCCGACTCGTCCGAGTGTGCCAATCCTGGCCGGCTTGCTCGTGAAGGCTTCCGGTAACCAGGTGGTGATGAGCAGCTTCGACTACGAAACCTCCGCTCAGATCACGGTGCCGGCCCAAGTCAGTGACGATGGCGTGGCACTGGTTTCGGGCCGCCTGCTAGCCGACATTGCTCGCTCGCTGCCGAACAAGACTGTCGAGATCACTTCTGATGAGACTCGGATGGAACTGGTCTGCGGCACTGCCAGGTTCACCCTGCAGACCCTGCCCGTGGCCGACTATCCGGCGCTGCCGGAGATGCCCGAGGCGACCGGGGCGATTCCGAGCGAAGAATTCGCCAGGGCCGTCTCGCAGGTTGTGGTCGCGGCTGGTCGCGACGATTTGCTACCGGTCTTCACCGGTGTGCGGATGGAAATCGAAAACAACACCCTCTCTTTGCTGGCCACCGATCGTTACCGGATGGCGTTGAAGGAGCTCGACTGGAGCCCCCGCAGCAGCACCGAAGACGCGGCCCTAGTGCCGGCGCGCGTGTTGGCCGAAACCGCGAAGTCGATGACCTCAGGGGAGAGTGTGACCCTGAGTCTGTCCAGTGAAGCCGCAGGTGATGGTTTGATCGGCTTCGAAGGTACCGGCGCGGCTGGCCTGAGGCAGATCACCACCCGCCTGCTCGATGGCGAGTTCCCCAAGGTTCGCCACCTGATGACCGTCCAACCCTCGGTGACGGTACGGGCCAATACCGCCGACGTCATCGCTTCGGTGAAGCGCGTCGCCTTAGTGGCCGAACGCAACACCTCCCTGCGAATGCTGATCGGCGAGGGCTCAATCACCCTTGAAGCAGCTACCGGAGATCAGGCTCAGGCGGTTGAAGCACTTGAGGCTGAAGTGGTCGATGTCGCCGGGGGCGGGCTGGCGATGACAGCCGCCGGGTTCAACCCGCACTACCTTTCCGATGCCCTGGCCGCTCTCGATTCGCCCTATGTCCAGTTTTCGTTCACCGCACCGGGCAAGCCGTGTCTACTGATGGGCCTGACCGAACTGGACGGCGAGCCGGTCGGCGACTACCGCCACGTCATCATGCTGATGCGGCTGCCCGCATAATCAACGCCCGGTGGTTGAGCCTGACGGCCTAGCCTCGGTCGGAGCCTCCAAAACCCGGTCCTAAACCAAGGTCGACATGTTCGTCACCCACCTCAGCCTGGCTGACTTCCGTTCCTATCCGCTGGTCGAAGTGCCGCTGGCTGCTGGGGTGACGGTGTTCACCGGAGCCAACGGCCAGGGAAAAACCAATCTCGTCGAAGCGGTGGAGTTCTTGGCGACCCTCGATTCACACCGGGTCGCCACCGAAGCGCCATTGGTGCGGGCCGGCGCTGAGCGCGCTTTGGTTCGAGCGCGAGTGCAGGCCGGATTGGCCGACGATCGCAGTCTGTTGCTGGAGATCGAGATCATTCCGGGCAAAGCCAATCGGGCCAGCCTGAACCGGTCGCCGTTGCGACGCCCCCGAGACCTCCTTGGTGCCCTGCGGGTGGTGTTGTTCTCACCGGATGATCTGGTGATCATCAAAGGCGATCCCAGTGAGCGTCGCCGGTTCATCGATGAACTCACCACTTCGCGCTGGCCCCGTCTGGCCGGGGTGCGAGCCGACTACGACCGGGTATTGCGGCAGCGCTCCACCCTGCTGAAGTCTCTGTCGGGACGCGGGTCGCGCAACATCGGTGCAGAAGCTGCAGCGACCCTGGACGTCTGGGACGGCCAACTCGCCCAGCTCGGCGCCGAGTTGGTGGCGGCTCGCCTGGTGACCTTGGAGGAGCTGCGACCACTCCTGGTGACCGCCTACGCCGACATCGCGCCGACCAACAGTGTGGCTTCAGCGGTCTACAAGTCGTCCTCGGCGGTGTCGGCCGAACTGAGCGCCCCGGAGTTGGCAGTGGTACTCGCGGAGCGAATGGCTCAGCGGCGCGCCGAAGAGATCGCGCGGGGCCAATGCCTGGTCGGGCCGCACCGTGACGACCTGACGTTGAGCCTGGGTGAGCTTCCGGCGAAGGGTTACGCCTCCCACGGTGAGTCGTGGTCTTTCGCGCTGGCGCTGCGCTTGGCAGCTTTCGCATTGCTGCGCTCTGATGGCATCGAACCAGTGCTGATCCTCGATGACGTCTTTGCCGAACTCGACGAAACCCGCCGCGATCGGTTGGCCGGCCTGGTCGGTGCCGCAGAGCAGGTGCTGATCACCGCAGCAGTGGCTGCCGACGTGCCGCCGGTGCTCACCGGGCAGCACTTTGCCGTCCGGTCGGCTTCGGTGGAGCAAGTTTCCTGACCTGGAACGGCGAGGGGCCCGGCCGTCGCCGACCGGGCCCCTACAGCTTGTCGAGGTGCTACTCCGATCCGGTGACAGTGACCGGCTTGGAGAAGCGCGCCACCGAGGTGTAGCCGCTCTTCTTCGCGGTTACCCGAACCTTGATGTCCTTGCCAACATAGGAAGTGGGCACCGTGAAGAGGCCAGCGGTGGCGCCCTGGATCTTCTTCGATCCCTTGTACCACTGGTAGCTCAAGGTGAGAGGCGAGGGACCCCAGGATCCGGCCCAGGCCGTGGCCAGCCAGCCAGTGATGGTCACCGTTGGCCGCGACGACGTGAGGACCCCAGCCTTGATCGCGATTGTGGACTTCGAGCTGCGGGTGGCGTCCTTGTAGCCGACAAAGGTGGCGTGCACCTTCACCTTGATGTGTTTGCCCTTATCAGCGGCGGTCAACTTGTAGGTCGAGTCGCCCGCGCCGGCGATTTCCTTGCCGGAGCGGTACCAGGTGTACGTCGTGGTCAGCGGCTTGGGAACCCAGGTGACGAGCTTGGCAGTCAAAGTTTTGCCGACCCTGCGGATGCCGGAGATGGAGACGCCGGATTGAACCCCCGTGCAGTTCTGAGGAACTGAAAGGGTCTGCCCCGCCACGCCCTCGGGATTCGAGCCGTAGGGGACTGCAATCACATAGAGGCTCGACCTGAGGGTCGCAATGGTCTCGATCGAAAGCAGGCCCGAGTCAAGCATCAAGGCTCCATCAGCGTTCTCGATGTCGGTGGACAGGGTTGATGGGCCGTAGTAGACAGCAACCTTCTCGCTGGAACTCGCCACTACCGTCACTCGTCCACATGAGGTGGAGTACTCGACGTCGATGATTGGTTTGGCCTGAGCGGGACTTACCGGGATAGCCAAAGCCACAGTCACAGCAGCTGCGGCGGCGATCATGGTTCTGATTCTGCGCATAATTGGAGGTTCCCCCTTCTTGTTGCGTTTTCTGCTTGACCTCATCGAATCACCAATGGCTGTGAACAATGGGAAAACCACGGTTCTTCTCCAGTTGGAGTCTGCAAAGATGGGCCGGTGAGTGAGCCGCCCGAGCATGATCCGCAAGGCCTGGACCTGGCCAAGCAGATCGCGCGCGCCGCTCGAGGAGCTGCCCCGAAGCCGCGCCGCAAACCCAAATCCCAGTCCCGTACCGATGGACCGACGCCGCTGGGAGAGCTGTTGGGTGAGGTGATGGACGCCCAGGGTTGGACCAAGGAGCTCAACGTTCATCAACTGCTCAGCCGATGGCCGACGCTGGTCGGACCGGTCAACGCGGCCCACTGCGAGCCGGAGGGCTTCACCGATGGGGTGCTGACCGTGCGTGCTGAGTCCTCGACGTGGGCGGCTTCCTTGCGAACCATGGCCCCGCAGTTGGTGGCGGTGCTGAACGAGGCACTCGGGCAGGGTTCGGTTACCCGGGTGCAGGTCGTGGGACCACAGGCGCCGAGCTGGAAGAAGGGTCGCCGCTCAGTGCCCGGTCGCGGGCCCCGCGACACCTACGGCTGAGCTCAGCGGACTTCGCGCCGGGCGAAGTTGAGCATGCCCAATGCATTGATTCCGACCGCCGCGATCAGCCAGTACAACCCACCCTGGGCGGCTGAGATCTGAATCGGTGTCATCGCCGTGGTGGCGTCCATCGAGGGAAGGGCGTAGGTGGAACCGTTGGCGAACACGGCGTTGAGTTGGGTGCCGGGCAGGTACTGCCCAAGCCAGGACACCGATGGCACCAGCAACAGCACCACGGAGCCGATGCCTTCGAGGAAATTCACCCCGATACCCACGCCCAGACCCGCTGCGGTGTGCCTGGTGATCATGCCGATGGCCACTGCCACCGCGGTGAAGAGGAGGCCGCCGACCCCGTTCCAGCCGATCAATTCCCAGAGCCCGGGCACCGCAAAAGCCACCTTGCCAAGACTGACGGTGATCGCCAGGGACAGGACCGACGCCCCTGCGGCAAGGGCGGTGACCAATCCGGTACTCACCGATGCTGCTGCCAGCTTTGCGAGGTAGACCAGGTTCCGATCGGGATTGAAGGTCAGCCAGGTGCTGATCGTGCCGGATCGGAATTCCGCGGCCACGAAACTGGTGCCGATCAACAGGCACAGCAGATTGATCAGACCGACCTTGAGCGCAAGGGTGCCTTGCATTGCGTCGGAAACGGTTGAAGGGGTACGCAGGTAGTCCTCCAGGGTGGGCTTCATCGCCGCGCAGTCGTCCTCGCCAGAGGTGCGGCACGTTGCGGTCCAGTCGGTGAGGTCATTGCCATAGTCGACCTGGGCCTGTGCCAGCTCAGCGGAGGAGTTGGGATAGGTCATCAGACCAGTCGGGATCGCAATGGCAGCCGATAGGACGATCATGATCGGCACGACGATCAGCACCATGCGTCTGGTCCAGAATCGCAGAAATTCAGCTCGCAGCAACCTCATCGGAGCACCCCAGCAGCCGAATCCGATGGTGGCGGTGGGGCCAGGACGCCAGTGAGGCGCAGGAAGGCCTCTTCCAAGGATTCGGTGCGGGTGAACAGAGCCGAGGCGTACCAACGGTTGGCAGCCAGAACTCGGTTCAATTCGGCCGGATCGGGATCAGCCGCTCCGGGCAAGGCGCGCACTTCCAAGAGGTTGCGACCAACCTGGAGGACCCGAAACTGGGGCTGAAATAGCGCGATCGCTGCGCCGGCGTCAGGCACTTCGAGAACAACACAGCGATCACCGGGGCCGAGAAGGTCACGAAGCCGGCCCTCGGCAACCAGCCGTCCGCTGGTGATGATGCTCACGGTGTCGGCGACCTGCTCCACCTCGCCAAGAATGTGACTCGACATCAAGATGGTGTGTCCCTGTTCGGCGAGGCTCTGCATGGTGGTGCGGATCTGCTGAATACCGGCCGGGTCGAGCCCGTTGGTCGGCTCATCGAAGATCAACAGCTCAGGATCCTTGAGCAGGGTGGCCGCGATGGCCAGACGTTGCTTCATGCCCAGCGAGTAGCTGTCGAAGCGGCTGCGGGCCCGCTCGGCCAGACCAACCTGCTCAATAACCTCATCCACCTTGCTGTTTGCCGCCCCGATCGACAGCGCCAACAGCCCAAGATTGTGTCGTCCGCTGAAGGTGGGGAAGAATTTCGGCTGCTCGACGACCGCCCCCACTCGCGCGACAGCGGCCTTGAGGCTGGTGGACACGTCAAGGCCAAGCACCTCAAGTCGCCCAGAGTCTGGACGGCCCAGCCCCAGAGCCAGCCGAATCGTGGTGGTCTTTCCGGAACCATTGGGGCCAAGGAAACCGTGGATACCGCCGCGTGGAACCCGCAGATCGAGTTGATTCAGTGCCTGAACCGCACCGTACTTCTTACTCAACGCCGACGCCTGCAACGCGTATTCGCAATAGGAGGTGGTCACCAGCAGAGTCTGGCATATCCAACAAGGCGCATTCACCAGGGCTTGCCTTGGTAAAAGATGCCGGCCTAGAAGTTCCGCACCATTCGCAGGACCGCCGGCACTACTACGGCTATGAGGAACACGACTACCGCGGTCACGGCGTAGGCAACCACCAACTGCCGCTCGGCGCGACCGAACCTCGGCATCGAGGACTTCTCGGGAGGCGGCTGGCTTGGTGGGCTGGATTCCACGATGGCGCGTCGGGCAGCCGGGCGGTCATCATGGGATCGTTGTCTTGCTCTGATCCCACGGACCGGCGTCGAACTCGTCACGAACCCAAATGGTAGAGAGTGGCGGCATTGCTTCGCAGTCACCCAAAAGGGGTCAATAATGCCGCGCTATTGGGGGACTCAATAAACTAAACTCGCGCTCGGGAGTCGTTACCGCAGTACAGACCTTCGCACTCACGGCCTGGGTTGTGGGCTTGGCAGGGGCCGCCGGCGGCGGGCCCCCTCGGCCCCCAACGGGGATCAACTCTGGGCGATCACCTGATTGGCGGGCATCTGGCGCTCTAAGGCCCCCGGAGACGTACCCGGACATACGTGCACCCCTGGAAGCGGCTCGGCAGCGGCCCAGAGGGCCACTCAGGGCCGATTCAGAGTCTCAAGTGCCCGGAATTCTGTGGATCATCGGGTAAGCTAACGGTGTTTCCGCATGAGCCGCCGAGTCCGCGATGCCGGTGGCCTTTCTTACGTCCGATGGGATACCACGTGAGCGACGACCCCACCGTCCACATGTCCGCTGCTGAAGCTGCGCATGTTGCCGAAGGTAACTACGACGCATCGGCCATCACCGTGCTGGAGGGCTTGGAGGCGGTACGTAAGCGGCCGGGCATGTACATCGGCTCCACTGGTGAGCGCGGTCTGCACCACCTGGTCTACGAGGTGGTCGACAACGCGGTGGACGAAGCGCTGGCCGGCTATTGCGACACGATCCTGGTCGAGCTGCTCGATGAGGGCGGAATTCGAGTCACCGACAACGGTCGTGGCATTCCGGTGAAGGAACACCCCAAGGAGAAGATCTCCGCGCTGACTGTCGCGCTGACCATGCTGCACGCTGGCGGCAAGTTCGGCGACGGCGGCTACAAGGTTTCTGGTGGCCTGCACGGCGTGGGTGTCTCGGTGGTGAACGCGCTTTCTGACTCCCTCACCGTGGATGTGCGCCGCGACGGCTACCACTGGCGGCAGTCGTTCCACTTGGGCGATCCGATCGCGCCCCTGGAGCGGTTGGAAGAGTCCAACGAAACCGGTACCACCGTCACCTTCTTCGCCAGCCCGACGATCTTCGAGACCACCAGCTACTCCTACGAAACTCTGGTCACCCGCTTCCGGGAGATGGCCTTCCTCAACAAGGGCCTGTTGATCACCATCGCCGACCTTCGGATCAAGGGTGTTGATTCCGAGGACGAGGATGCGGTGGCCGACGTGAAGGCCCGCGAGCAGACCTTCCAGTACGCCGACGGCCTGATCGACTACGTGAAGTACCTGATCGGCAGCAAGGAGGTCATCAACTCCACCGTGGTAGCCATCGATGCCACCGCCCCGGAGCAGCAGATGAGCCTCGAGGTGGCGATGCAGTGGAACGTCTCGTTCAACGAGAGCGTCCACACCTTCGCCAACACGATCAACACCCAGGAGGGCGGCACCCACGAAGAGGGCTTCCGGGCTGCGCTGACCAACACGGTCAACAAGTGGGGTGAGACCTGGGGAATGATCAAGAAGAAGGAAGATCGGGTTTCTGGCGATGACATTCGCGAGGGTCTCACCGCGATCATCTCGGTGAAGCTCGCCGATCCGCAGTTCGAGGGTCAAACCAAGACCAAACTGGGCAACACCGAAGCCCGCTCCTTCGTGCAGAAGGTGGTCAACGACCTGCTCGGTGACTGGTTCGAGAAGAACCCCGGCGAGGGCAAGGACATCGTCCGCAAGTCTCAGGCCGCTGCCACGGCGCGGTTGGCTGCCCGCAAGGCTCGCGATATGGCGCGCAGCCGCAAGGGCCTGCTCAACAAGGGTCAGTACGGCAAGCTTTCGGATTGCTCCTCGACCGAGCCCAGTGAGTGCGAGGTGTTCGTGGTCGAGGGCGACTCGGCAGGTGGCTCGGCCAAGGGTGGACGCGACCCGCGTACCCAGGCGATCCTGCCGATCCGCGGCAAGATCCTGAACGTCGAAAAGGCCCGCCTCGACAAGATCTTGCAGAACAAAGAGGTCGAGGCGATCTTCAACACCCTCGGTACCGGCGTCCAGGATGACTTCGATGTGGACAAGCTGCGCTACCACAAGATCGTGCTGATGGCCGATGCCGACGTGGACGGCGCGCACATTCGCACGCTGCTGCTCACCCTGCTGTTCCGGTTCATGAAGCCGCTGATCAACGGTGGTTTCGTCTACTTGGCCCAGCCGCCGCTGTTCCGGCTGCGCTGGAGCAACGCTCCGCATGAACTGGCCTACTCCGATGCGGAACGCGACGCGCGGCGCGATGCTGGGGTGGCCGCGGGCAAGAAGCTGCCGCAAGTCAATCCGATCCAGCGCTACAAGGGTCTGGGTGAGATGGATGCCGGCGACCTGTGGGACACCACGATGGATCCGGAGAAGCGAGCGCTGCTTCAGGTGACCTTGGAAGATGCCGCGGCTGCCGATCAGACGTTCACCATCTTGATGGGTGAGGACGTCGAACAGCGGCGCGCCTTTATTCAGCGCAACGCCAAGGATGTGCGCTTCCTTGATATTTAGCCGCTCGAAGTTCCCTGAGCACGTTGCAGGGAGTCAGCAAATCCCGACGATGTCCCATCGACTGGCTCAGGGACCTGATCGTCAGTTCAGCCAATCTGGCCAAGGAGAACTTGCATGACCGACACCCCCGAAGACGGCACCGCGACCGAGGTTCCGGCAGCCGAGCAGGGTCTGGCGCCCACCCACGCCAAGACTGAGGAAATTGACCTGCAGGTCGAGGTGGAGCGGTCTTACCTCGACTACGCGATGAGCGTGATCGTGGGTCGGGCACTCCCCGACGTCCGCGACGGTCTCAAGCCGGTGCACCGCCGGGTGCTGTACGCGATGTACGACGGCGGCTACCGTCCCGATCGCGGTTGGAACAAGTGCTCCCGCGTTGTCGGTGAGGTGATGGGTCTCTACCACCCGCACGGCGACTCCGCGATTTATGACACCTTGGTGCGCCTGGCCCAGCCGTGGGTGATGCGGGCCCCACTGGTCTCGGGCCAGGGCAACTTCGGTTCCCCGGGCAACGACCCGGCCGCGGCCATGCGGTACACCGAGTGCAAGATGGCGCCGCTGTCGATGGAGATGGTTCGCGACATCACCGAGAACACCGTCGACTTCACCCCCAACTACGACAACCGGGAGATGGAGCCGACCGTCCTGCCGGCCCGGTTCCCGAACCTGCTGGTGAACGGCTCGACCGGGATTGCGGTGGGTATGGCCACCAACATTCCGACCCACAACCTGCGCGAGGTGGCTGAGGCCGTCCAGTGGGCTTTGGAGAATCCCGAAGCCACCAAGGAAGAGTTGCTCGAAGCCGCGATGGAGCGGATCAAGGGCCCGGACTTCCCCAATGGCGCGCTGATCGTGGGACGCCAAGGCATCGAGGACGCCTACCGCACCGGTCGCGGCTCGGTGATCATGCGGGCGGTCATCGCGATCGAAGAAGACAAGGCTGGACGCACCCAGCTGGTGGTCAATGAGTTGCCCTACATGTGCAACCCGGACAACCTCGCGATCAAGATCGCTGAGCTGGTCAATGCCGGCAAGCTCAGCGGTATCGCCGATATCCGCGACGACTCTTCGGCGCGTACCGGCCAGCGACTGGTGATCCTGCTCAAGCGCGACGCCCAGCCGCGCGTGGTGATGAACAACCTGTACAAGCACACCCAGCTGCAGGACACCTTCGGCTGCAACATGCTGGCGTTGGTCGATTCGGTGCCGCGGACGCTGCGCCTGGACCAGTTCATCTCCTACTGGGTCAAGCATCAGGTGCAGGTGATTCAGCGCCGCACCGCCTACCGGCTGGACGAGGCTGAGAAGAAAGCGCACCTGGATCGTGGCCTGGTAAAGGCGCTCAACCGATTGGACGAGGTGTTGGCGCTGATCCGCGCCTCCCGCAACGCCGAGGCGGCGCGCGAAGGCCTGAAGAATCTGCTGGGGATTGACGACGATCAAGCGCTGCACATTCTGAATCAGCAGCTGCGTCGCCTGGCCGCGATGGAGATCCAGCAGATCATCGACCGGTTGGCCGAGATCGAGATCACCATCGCCGACTTGAAGGACATCCTGTCCAAGCCGGAGCGGCAGCGGCTCATCATCAGCACCGAGCTGGCCGAGATCGTGGCCAAGTACGGCGACGAGCGGCGCAGCCGGATCATCGCTGCTGATGGTGACCTCAGCGATGAGGACTTCATTCCCGACGACGACATGGTCGTCACCATCACCCGCGGCGGGTACGCCAAGCGGACCCGTACCGATCTGTACCGTACCCAGAAGCGCGGCGGTAAGGGGGTGCGCGGGGCGACCCTGCGGGCCGATGACGAGGTGGATCACCTTTTCGCCACCACCAACCATCAGTGGATCCTGTTCTTCACCAACCTCGGCCGGGTCTACCGGGCCAAGGTTTGGCAGCTACCCGAGGCCGGACGCGATGCCAAGGGCGGCCATGTGGCCGGCCTGCTGAGCTTCCTTCCCGAGGAGCGGATCGCCGAGGTGCTCACCTTGCGCGGTTACGACGACGCGCCCTACCTGCTGCTGGCTACCCGCAACGGTCTGGTGAAGAAGACCGAACTGCGGGTCTACGACTCACCCCGTCAGGCCGGCGTGATCGCGGTCAACTTCCGTGAGGACGACGACGAGTTGATCGGGGCGTCGCTGTGCACCCCTGAGGACGACGTGTTGCTGATCTCGCGCAAGGGCCAGGCGATCAGGTTCCCTGCAGACGACGCCCAGCTGCGTCCGATGGGACGGGCGACCTCGGGCGTGACCGGAATGAAGTTCCGCCCCGGCGACGCGCTGCTGAGCATGTCGGTGATCGGTTCGGACATGGAAGAGGACGACCGCTTCATCTTCACCGTGACCGACGGCGGCTTCGCCAAGCGGACCAAGGTGAGCGAATATCGTCAGCAGGGCCGCGGTGGCCTGGGCATCAAGGCGATGAAGCTGAACGAGGATCGCGGTTCGCTGGTCGGCGGCTTGGTGGTTTCGGAATCCGATGAGGTGATCGCGATCAAGTCCAGCGGACAGATCACTCGATCGGCGGTGGCTGAAGTGCCGGCGAAGGGTCGCGACACGATGGGCGTCAAGTTCGTCCGGGTGGCTGAGGACGATGCGGTCTCGGTGATCGCAATCAACCCCGAATCCAGCGCCGAGGAAGATGAGCCTGGGTTGGTTGACCCGGCACTTAGCGAGCAAGGTACGGTTGAGCCGGAAGGCGCCGCCTCGCAGGCGGAGCAGGCCGATGCCGAGGAGGGGAACGGTGACTGAACCACAGGACGCGAAGAAGGACGGCGAAACCGTCGACGACGTGTCGTGGCGAGTTGAAGGTGCCCAATCCTCACCGTCTTCTGCGGAGGGATTGGGTGACACGGTGGTGCAGATGCCGAAGATCGGTGGTGGCAAGGCCACTTCGGTGAAGCCGACCATGGGACGTGGCAAGGCGCCGGTGAAATCGACCGGTGCGCCGAAGCCGAGCATTCCCAAGCCGGTGAAGCAGACTCGTACCGACGACCTGATGGCGCCGTTCGATCAGCGTCCGGTGAGCTCAGCCCCGACCGTGACTGCTTCGGCAGTGCCGACCCCGGTGTCGGCACCGTCACCCCGGCCGGTGGTCGCAGCGCCGTCGATGGCGATGCCCACCCCGGCTGTGCAGTCGGCACCAAGTGCGGTCCCGATGGCCAGCGTGGTGGCCAAGCCGGCACCCCGTCCGGCATCTGGTGCGGCTCGTCGCACGCGCAAGGCGCGCCTGCGGGTTGCCCGAGTGGACCCGTGGTCAGTGATGAAGACGGTGTTCCTGTTCTCGGTCGCTTTCGGGATCATGTCTTGGGTGGCCACCTACCTGCTGTGGCAGATCCTGTTGTCTTCAGGGCTTTTTGCGGCGATCAACGACTCCATCGTGACCATCATCTCCAGCCCGAACAGCACCGACGGCTGGCGGATCGAGGACTACCTGAGCGCCAACAAGGTGCTGGGTATCACTGCCGTGCTGGCTGTGATCAACGTGGTGATCACCACAGCGCTGGGCACCTTGGGCGCGTTCTTGTACAACCTGAGCGCGAACATCCTTGGCGGCCTTGAGCTCACCCTCGCCGAGGACTGAGCGCCAGTGTCCAAGGTTCCCGGGCCAGGGCCCCAGGTCGCTAAGATCCTGGACTCCAGGTCCCTGAGCCTGTCGAAGGGACAGTTAGGACTCCGATTTGAGCCTGTAGGGCGTAGTCGGTAGCCTTACCTCTTGCGTGTTCACCCGCATAGCGGGCCTATAGCTCAGACGGTTAGAGCGCTGCCCTGATAAGGCAGAGGTCACTGGTTCAAGTCCAGTTAGGCCCACCATCCGCAAACCTCTGTTGACTAGGGGAAACACTCCGCATTTCTGGGCGAACTGGCCTTTGGGAAGTGATCTCCAATTGTGTAGATGCCTCTGACTAGGGGTGTTGCTGGCGCGGGACGGGTTTGCACCGCATCTGCACCCTTAGTGGTGCGTAACCCGACTGATCAGACGCAGACTCGGGGTAGTGGATTGCTGGAAGAGGGCTTTCGGATTTTTCGAATTGGCACGTAGACTGGCTACATGAGCACCGAGACGACCGAGACGACGACTGTCCTACCGCCGGCGGACATGGATGCCATGCTTGACCTGTCCCGGTTCCTCGCGCACGTAGCTGAGCCGGCTGCTCTGCTGGGTCCGGACGGCCAGACCGTTCCACTGCCGATGGAGGCCTACCGGATCCTTGTGAAGGTGGTTGAGTCGATGCGAGCGGGCAAGGCGATTACGGTGGCTCCTCTCGATCAGCGGCTCACCACGCAGGAGGCGGCCGACTTCCTCGGTATCAGCCGTCCGACCCTGGTGAAGCTGCTCGAACAAGGCGAGATCGCCTACGAACGTCCTGCGGCCGGCCGGCATCGCCGGGTGCGACTGGCCGACGTCCTCGACTTCCAGAGCCGCAAGCGCGAAGTGCGCCGCACCACCTTGGACCAGATGACCGCGGACGCGGTGGAGGCAGGGCTCTACGACGAGGTTCCGAACTACAGCGAAGCCCTGCGGTCGGCACGCAAGCATCGGGCAAGCTGAACCGTGGCCCGCTACAGCGCGTTCCTGGATGCGTGCGTGCTGGTCCCGATCGCCCTGGCCGACACGCTGCTTCGTCTGGCCGAGGCCGGGCTTTACCGGCCCCTTTGGAGCGATCGAATACTCGACGAGATGGTCGATGCGATCGGAAGGATCCATCCGGAGCTCGCCTCGGGGCCAGCACGGTCGCGAGCCGATGCCATGCGAGCCGCATTCGAGGACGCCTGCGTCACAGATTGGGAAGAGTTGGTCGCTGGCATCTCGCTCCCGGATCCGGACGATCGCCACGTCGTGGCCGCGGCCCTGCAGGGGCGGGCCGACATGATTGTCACTGCGAACGTGCGGGACTTCCCGTCGGAGATTCTGGACTCGATGGGTCTCGAAGCCCAGCACCCCGACGAGTTCCTGCTCAACCAGCTCGATCTCGAGCCGGACCTCACGATCGCCACCCTGCATCGCCAGGCCGGCGCGACCCGTCGTCCGGCCATCACCACGAAGGCGCTGCTCGACCACCTGGCTCGGTGCGGCGTCCCGGGCTTCGCGGCGGCGGCAGCCCCCCAGCTCTGGCGGGGCATCTAGCCGCGGCCCAATCGTCGCCTTCAGCAACGGCGCCATCGGTCACCGATGTGTCAGCTGCGCACATCTATTGCACCGTTAACGTGCGGTCGCGTCCGGATCAGTGCGTGCCGCTGCGGTAGGTCCTCCAGCATCGGCACCCCTGGCAGCAGCACAACTCGAACCGAACCTGGTCACCGGGGGTATGAGACATCGTGGTCAGTGCGGGTACCCAGCTGAGCGGTCTTCCCCGGCGGGAACCCGAAGTCTTGATGAAGAAACGATGTTGCCCTGGCTGTGGGCATGGCTCAGCGGCACAGCGGCGGCATGATTGCAGCCATGAGCCGAAGCCCGGAGCTACAACCTGCCCACGTCCTGGTGGTCGATGACGAGACGGTTCTAGCGGGCATGGTGGCCAACTACCTGCAGCGCGCCGGGTTTCGGACCTCGGTCGCCCATGACGGCCTCACCGCGGTTGAGCGTGCTCGTGCCGATGCCCCCGACGTGGTGGTGCTTGATTTGGGCCTACCGGGGAAGGACGGGCTGGAGGTGTGCCACGAGATTCGTCGACACTCCGATTGCTACATCATCATGCTGACCGCGCGGAACGAAGAGATCGACAAGCTGATTGGCCTCTCCGCCGGGGCGGATGACTACATGACCAAGCCGTTCAGTGCCCGTGAGTTGGTGGCCAGAGTCCAGGTGCTGCTGCGCCGTCCTCGTGCCGACCGGGTGGTCGAGGAGCCACCCCGCCACATTGGGGCTTTGATGATCGATAGCGCTGGGCGCCGAGTGACCGTCGACGGGAGCCCGGTCGAACTCACCAGAACCGAGTTCGATCTACTCCAGGTGCTCTCGGCTCGTCCGCAGGCAGCATTTACCCGGCGGCAACTCATTGATGAGGTGTGGGGCGAGGACTGGGTCGGGGACGAACACCTGGTCGACGTCCACATCGGCCACCTGCGCCGAAAGCTTGCCGAGATCGCCGAGGTGACCTTCATCGAGACTCTTCGCGGCGTGGGTTACCGGATGGGAGCGGCCCAATGAGTCCCGGACGCCAGCCAGGCAGTCTCACCACACGGCTGCTGGCCTCCCAGATCGGGGTTTCGGTCGCGATGGCGCTGACCATGGTGGTCGTTGCTGCGGTCGCGGGCCCGCCGCTCTTCAAGGCCCACATGCAGGAGGCTGGCCACACCAGCCCTGAGTTGCTCGAGCACTCACAAGTTGCCTTCGACACCGCAGGAATGCTCGCTCTCGGCATCGGTTTGGCCATTGCCGCTACCGGGGCAATCATTGTCAGCGTCCTGATCACTGGGCGCCTGCGGAGATCACTCACCGACCTCGGCGAGGCCGCTACCCACATCTCCGAGGGCGACTACCGGCTGCGGGTAGCCAGCGCCGACTCGCGTGAACTGGCAACCCTCGCAGACAGCTTCAACACCATGGCTGACAAGCTCGCCGGCGTCGAGCAGAGCCGTCGGCGACTATTGACCGACCTCGCCCACGAGATCCGGACCCCACTGGCCAGCATGGAAATCTGCGTGGAAAGCCTGGAGGACGGCGTCATCGAACCTGGGCCCGAGGCGTGGCAGATTCTTTCCTCACAGATTGATCGCATCTCCCGCCTTGCCGACGATCTCGGCCAGGTTTCCGCCGCGGAAGAGGGTCGGCTCAACCTTGACCTTCGTCCCACCGACCCGAACGTGTTGGCTGAGACGGCAGTGCTGGTCGCTCGGGACGAGTTTGAACGCAAGCAGGTCGAACTCCAACTCCACCCCTACCTGGACGGTGCGCTCTCGGCAGAGGCCGACCCGGCACGAATCGGGCAGGTGTTGGGCAACCTGCTCGCGAATGCTTTGCGGCACACCCCACTGGGTGGCCGGGTGGACGTCACCGTCATCGCCGATGGGGACAAAGTGGGTCTGCAAGTGAGCGACAACGGCGACGGCATCGCGGCCGAGCACCTGTCGCAGATCTTCGAACGCTTCTACCGAGTGGATTCGGCACGCGACCGCGACCATGGCGGCACCGGGGTGGGCTTGGCGATCAGCCGCGCCATCGCGCGCGCCCATGGTGGCGAACTCAGCGCCATCAGCGAAGGCCTCGGGAGTGGTTCAACGTTCACGCTGCGGCTGTCGAGGGCCGCCGGAACTTCAGAGAAACTTCACCCAACGCCGTAGGGATTATCCAAACGGCCCGGCAGGCTGGAAAGACCACCAACGAGAGGCCAGCCTTGCCCAGCATGTTCACCAGACGCCAACTCATCGTTGGCGGGCTCGGGCTCGGTGGGGCCGCGCTGCTCAGCGCCTGCACACCGGGCGGCGTTCAGCCTTCGGGGACGGTGGCCGTGCCGTCCGGCCCAACCTTCGGTGCGCCAGCTCTAGAGGCCACCATCGGTGTCGGGGTGACGCAAGTGGACCTGGGCGGAATCACCGCCACCACCTGGGCCTATGACGGACGCGTCCCCGGCAAGGAATTGCGCGCCAAAGCCGGTGATGTGCTCAAAATCCAGGTACAGAACTCGCTTCCCGTCGAAACCAGTGTTCATTGGCATGGAATCAGGCTGCATAACGCTGCCGATGGCGTCCCTGGCCTTACCCAGGAACCGATCCCGGCTGGTTCGAGCTTCACCTATGAGTTCGTGGCGCCCGATCCCGGCACCTACTTCTTTCATCCCCACTCGGGAGTTCAGCTCGATCGTGGCCTGTACGCGCCACTCATCATCGATGACCCCTCCGAGCCTGGCGGCTACGACCACGAGTGGGTGCTGGTGCTCGACGACTGGACCGATGGTGTTGGCCAGAGCCCCGACGACATCCTGGCCGGGTTCAAAGCTCAGAACGGAACCGTCACCCAGGGCATGAACATGTCCGGCATGGGAGGCATGGGGAACTCACCGCTGGGCGACGTCGGCGACATCGTCTACCCCCACTACCTGATCAACGGACGTATTCCCGCACAGCCGCTCACCCTCACGGCCAAGCCGGGCCAACGGGCGCGGATCCGGCTCATCAACGCCGCCGCGGACACCATCTTCCGCGTGGCCCTCGGCGGGCACGTCATGAGCGTCACCCACACTGACGGCTACCCAGTCCAGCCGACCCAGACCCGAGCCCTCTACCTGGCCCAAGGAGAGCGCGCTGACCTTCTCGTCACCCTCGGCGACGGGGTCTTTCCACTCGTCGCCGCCGCAGAGGGCAAGGCTGGACAGGGCTTGATCCTGGTGCGCACCGGTTCGGGTGCCAAGCCGCGGGCGAATGTGCGACCTGCCGAGCTCGACACGAATCCGCTGCTCATGACGGCGCTCCTGCCAGCCGATTCGGCTCGTCTTTCCGTTAAGGATCCCGACCAGAGGGTGCAGGTCACCCTGGACGGCCAGATGAAGCCTTACGCGTGGGGCATGAATGGCGTCACCTTTGGCCACGACACCCCCATCCGGACCAGCCAGGGTGCGCGGGTTCGGCTGCAGATGACCAACAACACGATGATGGCTCACCCGATGCACCTCCACGGTCACACCTGGTCACTGCCCGACAACGGCGGCCTGCGCAAGGACACCGTCCTGGTGCTCCCGATGGAGACACTCATCGCCGACCTGCAAGCCGACAACCCCGGCAAGTGGGCTTACCACTGCCACAACATCTACCACGCCGAGATCGGCATGATGACGAGCCTTCAGTACTAGCCGACCGCAACTCGGCGTCGGGTCATCGCGGGCGCCGCCCGTAGCTGGATGGCCAGAACCACATCGAAACTTCATCGAAACCGGCAGGTCGAGGCGCCGGCGTCGCGAGAGCCTTGATTCGTCGGACGCTCCAGCTCCGCTGGCCCGAATTCGGGACGCCAATCCGACAGGTTGCCAGGGCATGACGGCATCGAGGTCGTTGTGCCGAAGCAGAAGTGCCCCCGAGGAGAGCTATGTGGAAAGTGCCCGCCACCGTGATGGGGTCGGCCCTTGTCGCCGTCTTTGCGGCTATCGCCGCGCCCGTTGCCTTCGCGATACCGGCGGTCTATCCCGCCCAGGCTCCGACCGACACGCCTAACCCGCACGTATCGGCGTCGGCCATGGATCCGAACATGCCCGGCATGGATCCGAATATGCCCGGCATGGATCATGGATCATCGGCCACTCAAGATGGCGGACCGGCCAGCTCCCACCACTCAAACCCAGGCGCTGAGGTCACCGACTCCAGCCGGCCGCAGGCTGCCGTGGTCGGCACCTTCGTGGCGCTGAACGGGGGCGTCCTGCTGACCGCCGGGCTCCTTCGGCGCCGAGCCAAACTCTTGGCTGCCAAGAAACCCCGGACTTCGCGAACCGCGAAGTAACTCCCCCACTCGCGGATCAGCTGAAGGAGCAGGGCAATGCCCACCTCACGTAACACCTTGTCGGCCGGTGAGCGCCGACCTGTCGCCGATCCCGACGGCAATCCGGAGCTCCTACCGCCACCTCCGGGACGCAACCTGATGAAGATCCCGGTAGTGGCCAGCATTATGCGTAGCCGGTGGTATCCCGGCATCCTCCAGGTGCCGGTTGCGGCGCTCTTCGGGCTGGTGGCCTACCAGCTGCTGGCAGGCCCGGAGGCGGCTGAACGCAATGCCGGAACCGCGCTGATGTGGGTGTTGTGGTGGCCCCTGCTGCCGATCACTTTCGTGGTCGTCGGACGCTTCTGGTGTGCCGTGTGCCCCTTCGGCGCCATTTCCGACTTCGTCCAGAAGTGGGTCGGCGTCAACCGTCCAGTGCCAACCTTCCTCAAGCGCTACGGCCTGTGGATTATCGACATCCAGTTTCTTGCGATCACCTGGAGCGACCACATCTGGGGCATCGTGGAGTCGCCGTGGGGGTCCGGCGTTCTGCTGTTGCTGCTGACGACCGGCGTCATCATCTCTGGGGCGTTCTTCCAGCGGCGCACCTTCTGCCGCTACCTGTGCTTCCTCGGCGGGTTGTGCAGCAACTATTCGCGCAGCAGCGTCGTCGAACTGCGCGCAGACACCACCATTTGCAGCACCTGCAAGGCCAAGGCCGCCTGCTACAACGGCACTGCCACTCAGGCGGGCTGCCCGCTGTTCAACTTCCCGCGGACGATGGACTCCAGCGCCAACTGCACCCTGTGCGCCAACTGCATCAAGGCCTGCCCCAACGACGCGATCCAGATTCGGACCCGCAAGCCGTTGAGTGAACTGTGGTTCCTCGACAAGCCGAAGGTTGAGGAGTCGTTCCTGGCCATGGCGATCATGGGCATCGTCTTCATCCAGAACCTCACCATGCTCTCGGTGTGGCAGGACGCCCTGGCCTGGATAGAGGCGAGCACCGGAGTGACGAACTATCCGGTGATCTTCACGGCTGCCTTCGTCGTGGCTGTCAGCGTCCCGGTCGCCATGTTGGCACTCGCCTCTCGCTTCGCCGCCCGATCCAACCTCGAAAACACGTTGGCGAACTTCGCCCGGTTCGGCTACGCACTGATTCCGCTGGACATCGCTGCCCACGTGGCGCACAACCTGTTCCACCTCTTGGCGGAGGGTTCGTTGGTCTTCTCCACGGTCGCCTCCCTCTTTGGCGCGCCCCCTGCCCAGGGGGCAACTCCCCTCGCCAGCACGGGGGTCATCTTGATCCTGCAGCTCGTAGTCCTGGCGTTGGGGGTGGCTGGCTCGGCCTACACCGTCCATCGGATCACGAACCGCCGCTACCAGACGATCGCGCGCCGTCGCTCAACGGCCGGGCCCTATCTGGTGCTGCTGGCCATCCTCGCGGCCATGAACGCCTACCTCTTCATGCTCCCCATGGCGCACCGGATGTAGTGATGCGGATCGGTGAGATTTTCGATCTTGACCGTGGCGAATTACGGGTCCCTGAGCCGGCGGGCGCCATCTTGGGTGCCTGCCACGGATACGAGGCCCTGCCTTCGCACTGGCTTGGACGACTGGAACTCGGTTGGGTCATGGACCGGCTGGCTCGCGACCTGGCGGCCAAGGTAGCCGTGCATCAGGCCGGGCGTTGCTGGAAAGAGGAGGGCCCGTCAGGTCCAAGGGCGGTTGACCCGTGGTGGGATGCGAAGTATCCCGGCGTTTGAGCGGGTCGGATGCAAGGCGAGGAGGTGAGGCATTCGCCCGGCCGCTACACGGCCAAGTGAACTGGCCAGATTTTGCACCGCTATTGCGCCCTTAAGGTGCGGTCGGGTGCGGATCGGTGCGTACCGCTGCGGCGAGGCCTCTGGCGCCGTCATCCCTAGTGGTACCGCCGAAAGGTCGTGTGACTAGCAGGTTCGGGGATGCGGCCACAACCTCTCCTACTTCGTTCAAGTCCAGTTAGGCCCACCACCATGAAACCCCTGTTGACTAGGGGAAATACGACACACTTTCGGGCGAACTGGCCATCAGGAAGTGATCCCGAAATTCGTAAGTGTCTCTGACTAGAGGCGTTGTTGACACCCGCCGAGCCTTGCACCGCATCTGCACCCTTGGCGGTGTGTAGCCCGACTACTCAGACCTGACTTCGGGACCTGCATGGCATCAATGGGGACGAGCTGGCCGCCGGCATCTCGCTCACGGAGCCCGATGACCGCCGCGACCAGTCGCACACCATCACCACGAAAGCGCTACTCGACCACCTCGATCGGTGCGGCGTCCCGGGCGTCAGGGTGGCGCCAGTCCCCTAGCTGCCGCTCTGGCTGTCTTTCACCGGTCGCTGGGCCAGCTGAGCGCCGAGCACCCCAGCAATCGGAAGCCTCGCCGTCGGCACGGGTTGGGGTCGGCTATCTTCGACCTGTGCAGTGGACGAACGATGGCCCAGCTGAACTAGCTGTACTGACCGGACAGGTTGGTTGAGTCGTTGTGACGACACGGTCTGATTGATCGGACGCGGGGAGGACCTCCCGCG